>Ga0209871_1000014_pt1 | contig 50711 bp, 36 predicted proteins | sample OrgsoiDNA2013045_FD_185795 | JGI IMG/M metagenome (GOLD analysis project Ga0209871, IMG submission 185795) | Permafrost soil microbial communities from the Arctic, to analyse light accelerated degradation of dissolved organic matter (DOM) -... | ecosystem: Environmental > Terrestrial > Soil >... | reverse complement strand
CCGAGGTAAACAGCACTTTCAGCCCTGGCTTGCTCTTTTGAACCTCGTTGGCCAGCTGGCGGCCATTCATCGCGCCCGGCATGATAACGTCGGTGAAGAGCAGGTCGAACGGATGGCCTGCTCCGATGACAGCCAGCGCTTCCGCGCCATTCGCCGCTTCCAGCGCGACGTAACCCAGCGAGCGCAATTGCGTCAGCACGGAGTCTCGGACCAGCTTGTCGTCTTCAACGACAAGAATGGTCTCGTGTCCGCGTGGAATGGCCGGCGTGGCAGCGGCCTCGGGCGCCAGCGAGGCGCCCGTACCCGGCGGCAGGTAAATCTTGATCGTGGTGCCGTGGCCCTCTTCGCTGTAGATCTTGATGTGGCCCGCGGATTGCTTCACGAAACCGTAGACCATGCTCAAGCCGAGGCCGGTACCCTTGCCGGGCGCCTTCGATGTGAAGAACGGGTCGAACACCTTGTCGAGGATCCCGGCGGGAATGCCGGTTCCGGTGTCGCTGACGGCGATCAGCGCATAGCGGCCGGGTCGAACCTCACTGTGCACGCTTGCGTAATTTTCGTCGAGCACGGCCGACCTGGTCTCGAGGGTAAGCTTGCCGCCGTCGGGCATCGCGTCGCGAGCGTTGATGGCGAGGTTGAGCAGCGCTGTCGCAAGCTGATTGGCATCGACCGTGGCCAGACATGCTTCATCTTCAAATACCGACTCGATCTCGATCTGCTCGCCGAGGGTCGGTCGCAGCAATTTCACGGTTTCGATGATGAGGGTGTTGAGGTCGGTTTCCCGCGGCTGCAGCGGCTGCTTGCGGGCGAACGCAAGAAGATGCTGGGTGAGATCCGCGCCTCGCGAGGCGGCCTCATCGATCATCTTCGCGATGGCCGCGAGTTCCGGCTCCTTTGCGACGGCATCGGCCAGAATTTCGATGGTCCCCGTGATCACCGTCAGGATATTGTTGAAGTCATGCGCAATTCCGCCGGTGAGCTGGCCGACGGCTTCCATCTTTTCGGCCTGCCGGATCCGCTCCTCGGCGGCGATCTTGTCGGTGAGATCACGGATGAAGCCGTTGAACATGACGCCCTCGCGGCGTCGCAACGCGGTGATGCTCAATTCGACCTTGATTTCGCTTCCGTCGCGTCGCCGAGCTTCGATTTGGACACGGCGTCCGAGAATGGGTCCTTCCCCGGTGAGCAGGAAGTGCTTTAGACCTGCCTTGTGAGCGGCGCGGTGAATTTCCGGAATGATCAACTCGCCGAGGTTTCTCCCAAGCGCTTCACCGCGCGACCACCCGAATATCCTTTCCGCCTGAGAATTCCAATCCGAGACGGTCCCGTTTTCGTCGATCTGGATGAAGGCATCGAGCGCGGTGTCGATGATACCGCGCGCCAGTTGTTCGCTTTCGCGCAATGTTTCCTGTGCCCGCCGGCTCTCGGTCATGTCGCGGCCAATGAAGAAGTGGCGCCTGACCGGCTCTGACCATGTGCCCATCCACGAGAGCGTCACGATCCGCCCGTCCTTGTGCACGTAGCGGCAGTCGAAATTCCGCGTGAGCTGTCCGGTCCGCGCCGCCCGCATTTCCTCGCGGGTGCTGTCGAGGTCGTCAACGCAGATGAATTCGATCGCGCTGTGGCCGATCATTTCCTCCGGCGGGTATCCCAGGATGTTTTGGGCGCTCGGGCTCACCTGAACCATGATTCCCTTGGGGTTCGTCACCAGGATAAGGTCCTGGGAGGTTTCGAAGATGCGGCGCCGTTCCTCGATCTCCTGGCCGAGCGCCCGCTGAATTCGTTTGCTTTCGGTAATGTCGCGTGCGGTCTTGGACGCGCCGATGGTCTCGCCCGACGGGCTCTTGATCGGAGAGATGCTGAGCGAAACCTCGACCGGGCTGCCATCCTTGCGAATCCGCACCGTTTCGTGTTGCTCGATCCTTTCACCCTTGGCAATTCGGTCCAGGATGTCGTGCATTTCGGTCAGCCGGTCGGGAGGCACGATAAAGTCGATGCCTTCGCCGACCGCTTCCGCCGCGGTAAATCCGAACAGGCGCTCCGCAGCCGGGTTCCAGCCGGTGATGGTGCCGTCAAGGGATTCCGTGATGATGGCGTCGTTGGATGATTCCACCGCGGCGCTGAACAGGCGCTCGCGCGCGGCGTAGTGATCTCGCGCGGTTTCGGTGCGGCGATGTTCCTGGATCTCGCGTTCGAGCTCGGCGGTCTTGGCATTCACCTCGCCCATCACGCGCGCGAACGCCCGCGCCAGCACGCCGGTCTCGCCGCCGGCTTCGACGGGAATTGCGGCGCTTGCACTGCCTGCGGCGGCTTCGACCGCGGCCGTCAGCTGAACGATCGGACGTGTCAGCGATCTCGCCACCAGGACCGCCAGCGCCGCCGCACTTAGCACCGCCAGCAGCCCGACCAGCACCGAGGTTTTCTGGATGGCCGCCGCTGGCGCCATGATGACAGCGTTGGAAACGGTTTCGATCACCGCGACCCACTCGCGGCCGGCCAGAATGGCGGGAGCGAACGCTGCCGCGCTCGGTTGTCCAGCTTGATCCGGTACGATGCCCGACACACCTTGCAATGTACCAAGCGACGCTGCCAGATAGGGGAAGTCAGCCCGCCAGTCGGTCGGCGTGCCCAGCTCCGAGCCGAATTCGCGCGTGGAGTCGGGGTGAACGAGATAGTCGCCTCGTTTGTTGACGACGTAGATCTTTCCGCCTCGCCGCACCGATGACCGGACGCGGTCGAGGGCCCGCCGCATGTCGACATTGATGATGATGATGCCGAACGGCTTGCCGTTGGCTGCAAAAACCGGCGTCGCGACCCGCAATGTCGGCACGTGCGGCGTTTCGATGACGTCGTTCTCTTGATTTAGATCGAGTACCGAGACGTAGATTTCGCCCGCAGCCAACTTGATGGTGTCCCTGAAGTAAGCCCGGTCGCCCTTTCCCTGCAATTCCGCTTCGGGCACGATTCGAACTGCTCCGTTCGGGCCCGAGCGGTCGACCCTGACGATTTCACGCCCGTCATTTTCGATTCCAAGGATACGGAATTGCGAATAGGCAGGTTTGGCGTCGAGTTCAGCCGCGAGGCGCTCTGCGATCCGTTGATGCCATGTCTTTTCCGAGACGCCATCGATGGGATCAATGCCGCCCGCCAGATGCCCGCGAATCAACCCATTCAATGCAGCCGCGGATCGGAAGCTGGCAATGTCGGCGGGCGCGCCGCGTACCTGGGATTGGAGATCGCTGGCGATCAGCCGCGAATGCGCCTCGATCCGATCGAGGACGCGCGGCGGAATCATTCGCTCCAGACTGCGATAGCTCAGCCATCCGACCGCGGTTACCGCGATGGCGACCAACGCAACCATCGCGGCGGCCAGTTTGGTGGTAAGCGTTATCGCCTTTGGATCGTACCGAGTTCGCCGGCGCACGAGATCTGCAAGACGCGACCCCTGCGTCGGAACGACCGGCCTAAGCAGCATTGCCGGCGGCTTTGCTGGGCGATCTTGAAATCTCCCGTACGCTTTCAAGGCAGCTCGCAACGGCGGCCAACAGAGCGGCCGGCCTGAAAGGTTTTTGCAGACTGCGGACCGCGCCAAGCTTGCCCGCCATGGTCAGAAAATCCGGACCGGAACCAAACTCCCATGTCGTGGGATTGCCGGAGATCACGATGATCGGGGTCAGCGGGCGCAGTTGATGAACCAGCCGCATGGTTTCCAGCCCGTCCATTCCCGGCATGAAGATATCGAGAAACAGCAGATCGAAATCTCCGGCTTCGAATGCCGCCAATCCTTTGCGGCCGTCGCCGGCGACGACAACATGATGGCCAGCCCGTTCCAGCAGCAGCCGGATCGTCATCTGCACCGCACTGTCGTCGTCGACGATCAGGATTTTCGCCACAGCCCACTTCTCCGATTCGAATCTGGACTCACGTCAACGGCAGGTTGCAAGGTTTCGCTGAATTTGGGTTCTCACGCAAGCGCATCGCGCTGTGGACGTTCCGATAAACTTGTCAGAACGATGTCCGGAAAATAACTCATGTGCACGGTTGAGGGCAGACACGCATCAGGACGTCGCGCGGATGAATCTGATTCGCCGGTATTTTTCAGAGCGTCGCACTACAACGCGCGCCAAGCCGTAGTTGCACGGTCTCGATACTTTATTGTCGATTAAATCGACCATGACATGGTGACCACGGCTTGTGTCGCATTTCCGGTTCAGAGCCGGGCGAATCCCAGATTGATCGCGACCGTAATTCTACGGAACCCGAACCAACGCTCGGACAGCTTCAAAGCCATGTTGATAATCGACCCTGACTCTCTCCTCCCAAGCTGCATCGCGACGGCGGATCAATGGTGAGGATTCCGAATCCAGCCCCTCCGATTCACGCTGGCGCGGACGAAAGGTCCAGCCTCGCAATGAGTTCTCCCGGTCGCAAGCGAGGCTCCATTCACCTACCGATCTCGGCTGGAGCTTTTGTGGTTCTCATTTGTGTTGCGATTCTCGTGTTGAGCGGCTGGCGCGAATGGTCCACCCGGGAAGCTGAATTGAAAAATGCCGAAGTGGACGTGGCGAATCTCTCGGAGTCGCTCACGCAACATGCGGACGACACATTGGAGCTGGCCGACAATGTCCTGACCGGCTTGGTCCATCGATTGGGGATCGACGGTGCCGGACCCGAAGCCATCGCGCGGCTCCAGACCTTTATCGATCTTCGCAAGTCCAGCCTGGGGCGTATCCGCGGTCTGTTCATTTACGACGAGACCGGAAATTGGCTGGCAACTTCTGAAGCCGTGAGCTTGAAAGGCCTGAACAACAGCGACCGCGACTATTTTCGTCACCACGCTCAATCGGACGACCACCGCACGCTGATCGGACGGCCGGTGAAAAGCCGTTCTGGCGGCCAATGGATTATCACCGTCTCCCGACGTTTCAACCACCCGGACGGCAGATTCGCGGGCGTCGCATTGGCCACGGTCGACGTGGCATACTTCTCTCAGTTTTTCAAGAAATTCAATATCGGCCAAAACGGGGCGGTTGCGCTGCTGAGCACCGACGGCATCGTGCTTGCGCGCCACCCCGACGATGGCAGCTATGTGGGTCGCGATTTATCGAACACGCCGCTCTTCAACGACCGCAGCAGTTATCCGGTCGCCGCTGCCTTCTATTTCAAATCGCCGCTGGACGGGGTTCGACGGTTGAGCGTTTACAAGGTAAGTGACCATTTTCCCGTTATGATCGTGGCGACGAAAGCGCAGGACGAGGTGTTGGCGGCGTGGCGCAGGGATGCTGCCGTGCGAATGATGTTCGTCATCGCCCTGCTGCTGGTCATTTCCGTGATTGGCTTCTTCTTCGTGCGGCAATTGCACGCGCGTCAGCGCCTGGCCGCCGAGCTTCAGGCCAAGGAGGCTGTTTTCCGTCTGCTGGCGGAGGAGTCCAGCGATATGGTGACCCGCATTGGAATGGATGAGCGCATTCACTACATCTCGCCGTCATCGGCACGAGTCGTGGGTTGGCGACCCGAACAGCTAATGGGTAGGTCCGCGTTGGCGGGAGTGAATGCTGAGGATCTGCCTCGGGTCGAGCAAATGGTCGCCGCCCTGAAGCGGGGCGAGGCGGAAGATGCGCGAATCGTCTATCGCAGCCGTCATCGGGAGAAAAAGGAAATCTGGATTGAATCCACCATGCGGGTCACCAAGGATTTCGGCACGGGGGAAATCAACGGGGTTGTCGCGATTTCGCGCGACATGACCGAACACAAGAGCCTCGAACAGAAATTGGCGGCGCTTGCGACCATGGACGGCCTGACCGGAATTGCCAATCGGCGACATTTCGACGAGCGCCTGGAGAACGAATGGGCACGGGCGGGTCGCGAGGGAACGACGCTGTCGCTCCTGCTGATCGATGTCGATCATTTCAAGAAATTCAACGATGAATACGGGCACCTGGCCGGCGATGCATGCTTGCAGGCGGTTGCGAAGATCCTTGCCGAGCAGGCGCGCCGGCCGGCCGACGTGGTTGCGCGATTTGGCGGCGAGGAATTTGTTCTGTTGCTGCCGAATACGGACGCTACCGGATGCCAGCAGATCGGGGAAGCGGTCCGGCAATCCCTCGCTCAGCTTGGCATTGTTCACGCGCTGAACTTTCCCTCGAAGCGGTTGACGGTAAGTATCGGTGGAACGACAACTTCTTGCGGTAGCGCCCAGGCGTCATGCCTGTCGCTCGTCGAGGCCGCTGATTGTGCGCTCTATTCCGCCAAGAAGGATGGGCGCAATCGACTCGTCATGTCAGGACCGGCAATCGGCTGGGCGGCCGGAACGTGTCGACAAAAATTGGAAATCCAGGGATCGCAGACAAGTCCGGAAGTGATTGCCGGATAGCTGGCGCAGGGACGTTGCAGGCGCGGGACGGCTGGCGGTTCGGAGGTCTTTTTACGCCGATGGCCCGATCTTGCGCGGCGCACTTTGCCCGGGCTCATTCAACTTGCCTCGCGCGATCGGCATTGCCGCGCATTCGTCACTCGCTCAGATACTCGGGAAAACGCGCACGAATTTCGGCAAGATATCCAAGCGTCCCCGACAGATGTTTTCGAAGATGGCGCTGCGCTTCATCCGGCTGGTTCGCGCCGATTGCTTTCACGATCAGCCGGTGATGGCGCACGATGTCCTGCGCCTTGCCGGGCGAGGGCAGATGCAGCCGGCGCAGGCGGTCGATATGACCGCTGCGGCTGCGCACCAGATCCCAGAGTTCCTGGTTGCCGGTCGCGGCATAAAGCTCTCGATGGAAGTCGTTGTCGGCGCCCATGAATTGCTCGAAATCCCCCGCCTTGGCGAATTTCTGCTGCCGCGCAATGGTGGTGTTCAACTCGTCCACCAGCCGCTCGGAATGTTCCAGCGCCAGGCGCTTGACGATTTCCAGTTCCAGCGCCTGACGCAGAAAATGTGCCTGTTGCGCCAGGCCGATGTCGATCCGGCTGACGACGGTGGCGTATTGCGGAAAGACTTCGACCAGTCCCTCTTCCTCAAGCCGCATCAGCGCATCGCGGATCGGCGTCGAACTGACACCGAACTGCCCGGCCAGCGCGTTGCGCGACAGGGGCGAGCCGGGCGGCAGCGCCAGCGAGGTAATCAGCTTGCGCAGCCGCTCGAACACCTGCGGCGCCGCCTGCCGGTCACGGTCGAGGCGGCCGGCGGATCGGCTTGGCGAACGGCGTAAAATGGCCGGTGAGGAGTTCATTTGGATGGCTGGCCTGATGGCGGGTCGAATTTCCCGGGGAGCCGTCTTGACGTCAGATGCACTAATGTATTAGTGCCCTATCGGAGGTCGGTCAACAAGATCGGTGCCACGGTGGAGGATCTCTTATGAACAGCAAAATCCGGGGCGCCTCGGCCGTCGCCGGCGCGTTGCTCGGCCTGATGGCCTCGGCGCCGCAGGCGTTCGCGCAAGCGAAGACCGAGATCTCGCTGTCGCGACAGCCCGGCATCTACTACATGCCGACCCACATCATCGAAAAACAGAAGCTGATAGAAAAGCACGCAGGCCTGCTCGGCCTGCCCAACATCACCACCAAATGGATCACCTTCTCCGGCGGCGGCGCGCAGACCGATGCGCTTCTGGCCGGCGGCGTCGATATCCTCAACACCGGCACCGGCAATCTGCTGCTGCTGTGGGATCGCACCCGCGGCGGCGTCAAGGGCATCGTCGCCTGCTCGGCGCAGCCGATGGCGCTGATCAGCCGCGATGCCAACATCAAGTCGCTGAAAGACATCGGACCCAACAACAAGATCGCGGTGCCGACCGTGAAGATCTCGACACAGGCGATCGTGTTGCAGATCGCGGCTGCGGAAATGTTCGGCGCCGACCAGTGGTCGAAACTGGACGCCAACACCGTGCAGCTCGGCCATCCCGATGCCTATGCGGCGCTGTCGAATTCCCAGCACGAGGTCCGCAACCACTTCTCGATACCGCCCTACACCTTTCTTGAGTTGAAGAACGTTCCGGGCGCCCATGTGATCCTGTCGTCGCCCGAGGTGATGGGCGGGCCGCTGAGCCAGGCGCAGTTCTTCACCACCGTCAAATTCGCCGATGCCAATCCCAAAATCATCCAGGCGGTGCGCGACGCCACCAGGGAGGCGCAGGATCTGATCCGCAGCGACACCAAGACCGCGGTGGAAATCTACAAGGAAGTCACCGGCGACAAGACCGCTGTCGACGATCTGCTGGCGTGGCTGAAGGAGCCCGGCATGATGGAATGGAACCTGGAGCCGCAGGGCACCATGAAATTCGCCAGCCATCTGTTCAGGACCGGCACCTTGAAGACCCAGCCCAAGGCCTGGACCGACTATTATCTGCCGATCGCGCACGACCTGAAGGGCAACTGAGCAAGATGTCCGCACTCCTCGATGTCAGCGGCGTGACGCTGCGCTACAAAACTTCGAGCGTGGTGGTCACCGCGACCGAGAGAGTGAGCTTCAGCGTCGATCGCTCCGATCGCTTCGTGCTGCTCGGTCCCTCCGGCTGCGGCAAGTCGACGCTGTTGAAGGCCGTCGGTGGCTACATGAAACCCGGCGAAGGCAAGATGCGGATCAATGGGCGTGAGATCACCGAGCCCGGCGCCGACCGCATGATGATCTTTCAGGAGTTCGACCAGTTGCTGCCGTGGAAGACGGTGCTGGAAAACGTGATGTTTCCGCTGCTGATGACCCGGCGGCTGCCGCGCCGAGAGGCCGAGCAGCGCGCCCGCGCCTATCTCGAGAAGGTCAGCCTCGCCCGCGTGGTCGACAGCTATCCGCACACGCTGTCCGGCGGCATGAAGCAGCGCGTCGCCATCGCCCGCGGCATGGCGATGGAGCCGGACATCCTCTTGATGGACGAGCCGTTTGCCGCGCTCGATGCATTGACCCGCCGCACCTGCCAGGATGAGCTGCTGCAGCTCTGGGAAGAGACAAAGTTCACGGTGCTGTTCGTCACCCATTCGATTGCGGAAGCCATCAAGATCGGCAACCGCATCCTGCTGCTGTCGCCGCATCCCGGCCGGGTCAAGGCCGAGATTGCCGACGTCGAACAGGTCTCATCGGAGGACGGCAGCGCCGGCAGGCTGGAAAAACAGATCCACGATCTGCTGTTCGCCGACACCGCAACGGCACATTAGAGGAACGCGCGATGGGCGAGGCGAGGATACTGCTCCGTGGCGATGCCGCCGTCATGGCCGGCGATCCGGCGGAGGTCGAGCGCAGGCTGAGCATGCTCGAGTTGCTGTGGAACGACGGCTTTGTCCGCAAGGCTGCGATCATCCTCTTTCTCGCTGTCGTGTGGGAAGCCTACGGCAGCTTCCTCGACAATCCGCTGCTGTTTCCGACCTTCCACGACACCATCGTCACCATGTTCGACAAGGTCAAGGACGGCACTATTCCGCTGCGGGCATGGGCCTCGCTGAAGGTGCTGTTCATGGGCTACGGCGCCGGCATCCTGCTTGCCGCCATCTTCACCATCCTCGCCATCTCCACCCGGATCGGCACAGATTTTCTCGAGACGATGACGGCGATGTTCAACCCGCTGCCGGCGATCGCGCTGCTGCCGCTGGCGCTGATCTGGTTCGGCCTCGGCAATGGCAGCCTGGTGTTCGTGCTGATCCATTCGGTGCTGTGGCCGGTGGCGCTCAACACCCATTCCGGCTTCAAGAGCGTCTCGAACACGCTGCGCATGGTCGGCCGCAATTACGGCCTGCGCGGATTGCCTTACGTCGCGCGGATCCTGATCCCCGCGGCGTTCGGATCGATCCTGACCGGACTGAAGATCGGCTGGGCGTTCGCATGGCGGACCCTGATCGCCGCCGAGCTGGTGTTCGGCGTGTCGTCGGGGCAGGGTGGCCTCGGATGGTTCATCTTCGAGAACCGCAACCTGTTGGACATTCCAGCCGTGTTCGCCGGACTGTTGACCGTGATCGTGATCGGCCTGATCGTCGAGAACCTGATCTTCCGTACCATCGAGCGCAACACCGTGCAAAAATGGGGCACGCAATCGTGACCGCCAAGGCCGTAGGATGGGTTGAGCACTTCGCGAAACCCATCACAACATCAAGAACATTGATGGGTATCGCTTCGCTCAACCCATCCTACGAAGTGGTGCCGATATGACCGACAAGAAAAAGAGTCCCGACCAACTCCGCAGCGCGCGCTGGTTTGCGCCCGACGATCTCCGCGCCTTCGGCCATCGCTCGCGGGCGATGCAGATGGGCTACGCGCCGGAGGAGTGGAAGGGCCGCCCGGTCATCGCGATCCTCAATACCTGGTCCGACGCGCAGCCCTGCCACATGCATTTCAAGTCGCGTGTCGATGACGTCAAGCGCGGCATCCTGATGGCCGGCGGCTTTCCGATGGAATTGCCGGCGCTGTCGCTGTCGGAATCGTTCCTGAAGCCGACCACCATGCTCTACCGCAATCTCCTGGCCATGGACGCGGAGGAACTGCTGCGCGGCCATCCCGTCGACGGCGTGGTGCTGATGGGTGGCTGCGACAAGACCACGCCGGCGCTGCTGCTCGGCGCCACCAGCATGAATATCCCGGCGATCTATCTGCCCGCCGGCCCGATGCTGCGCGGCAACTGGAAGGGCAAGACGCTCGGCTCGGGCTCCGACGCCTGGAAATACTGGGACGAGCGCCGCGCTGGAAAAATATCCGACAAGGACTGGGTCGATGTCGAGGCCGGCATCGCGCGCAGCTACGGCACCTGCATGACCATGGGCACCGCCTCGACCATGACGGCGATCGCCGAATCGATCGGCATGACCTTGCCGGGGGCGTCGTCGATCCCGGCCGCCGACGCCGGCCACATCCGCATGAGTTCGGAGTGCGGTCGCCGCATCGTCGAGATGGTGTGGGAGGATTTGACGCCGAAAAAGATTCAATCGCGCAAGGCGTTCGAGAACGCGATTACCGTGGCGATGGCGATGGGCTGCTCGACCAACGCGATCATTCACCTGATCGCGCAGGCGCGCCGCGCCGGCCAGGATATCGGGCTGGATGATTTCGAGACTGCCAGCCGCAAGGTTCCCGTCATTGCCAATGTGCGGCCGAGCGGCGACAAATACCTGATGGAGGATTTTTTCTATGCCGGCGGACTGCCGGGCCTGATGAGCCGGATCAGGGATCATCTGCATCTCGATGCCATGACCGTCACCGGCAAGACTCTCGGCGAGAACATTGCGCGCGCCGAGGTGTACCATGACGATGTCATCCGCACGGTCAAGGATCCGATCTATGCCGAGGGCGCGCTGGCGGTGCTGAAAGGCAATCTCGCCCCGGACGGCTGCGTGATCAAGCCGAGCGCCTGCGAGCCGCGCTTCCTCAAGCATGCCGGCCCCGCGCTGGTGTTCGACGATTATCCGTCCATGAAAAAGGCGATCGACGATCCCGATCTCGACGTCACTGCCGATCATGTTTTGATTTTGCGCAATGCGGGTCCGCAAGGGGGCCCCGGCATGCCGGAATGGGGCATGCTGCCGATTCCCACCAAACTCGTGAAGCAGGGCGTGCGCGACATGGTGCGGTTGTCGGATGCGCGCATGAGCGGCACCAGCTACGGCGCCTGCATCCTGCATGTCTCGCCGGAATCCTTTATCGGCGGGCCGCTGGCGCTGGTGTGCAACGGCGACCGCATCACCCTCGACGTTGCCGCGCGCGCCATCAATCTCGATGTTCCCGAGGCGGAACTGACCAAACGCCGCGCCGAATGGAAGCCACCCGAGACCCGCTTCGAACGCGGCTATGGCTGGATGTTCACCCGCCACATCAAGCAGGCCAATGAGGGCTGCGATTTCGACTTCCTCGAAACTGGTTTTGGCGCGCCGGTGGGCGAGCCGTCGATTTATTGAAACACGCCGTCATTCCGGGGCGCGCGAAGCGCGAACCCGGAATCTCGAGATTCCGGGTTCGCGCTTTGCGCGCCCCGGAATGACAGCAAACTGGGAACCGAGAACCATGACCAAACTCAGCGACGCCACCCGCGATAAACTCAAAACCATCAGCACGGCGACGGTCGCCACCGCGCTGTTCAAGCGCGGTTTTCGAACCCAGTGCATTCAGGACGTGCATCCGCTTGGGGCGGATCAGCCGACAATGGTGGGCGAGGCCTTCACGCTGCGCTACATGCCGGCGCGCGAGGATCTGAACAAGCTCGATGTGTTTCGCGACCGCGCGCATCCGCAGCGCAAGGCGGTGGAAGATTGCCCTGTCGGCGCGGTGCTGGTGATGGACAGCCGCAAGGATGCCCGCGCCGCATCCGCCGGCGCCATTCTGGTGACGCGGCTGATGCAGCGCGGCGTGGCCGGCGTGGTGACCGACGGCGGATTCCGTGATTCCGCCGAAATCGCAAAACTCGGCTTTCCCGCCTATCACCAGCGGCCGAGCGCGCCGACCAATCTCACGCTGCATCAGGCCATCGAGATCAACGGTCCGATCGGCTGCGGCGACGCGCCGGTATTTCCCGGCGACGTCATTCTCGGCGACAGCGACGGCGTGATCGTGATCCCCGCCCATCTCGCCGACGAGATCGCCAACGAGGCCTTCGAGATGACCGCGTTCGAGGATTTTGTCACCGAGCAGGTGCAAAAAGGCCGTTCCATCTTCGGACTTTACCCCGCGACCGACGAGCAGACGTTGACCGATTTCGCCGCGTGGCGGAAGGTGACGGGGCGATAGCGTTCCCCGGACGCAGCGCAGCGTGAAACGGTGCGCTGCAGAGCCGGGGTCCATGGCTGTACGACGCAAGTATGGGTCCCGGTTCTGCGACGCATCGCTGCGCGCTGCATCGCGCCCGGGACACGAGATACAGGCTTAAGCTCGCTCCGCATGCGAGCAGGTGCAACAACGATAACGACAGGGAGACTACGCCATGCTGATGTTCAACAATCTGATCGACGGCGAATGGATGTCCGACGGGGCGCGCTCGCCCAACGTCAATCCGTCGGACACCAATGACGTGATCGGCGAGGCCGTGCGCGGCACCCGCGCGCAGGCCGATGCCGCCGTCGCGGCCGCCAAGGCGGCATTCCCGGCATGGTCGCGCGCGACGCCGCAGGTCCGCTACGACATTCTGAAGAAGGCCTCGGACGAAATCCTGACGCGCAAGGATGAGCTCGGCCGCCTGCTGTCGCGCGAGGAAGGCAAGACCTTGCCCGAGGGCGTTGGCGAGGCCGCGCGCGCAGGGCAAATCTTCGCGTTCTTCGCCGGCGAATGCCTGCGCATGGCGGGCGAGAAGCTGGCCTCGGTGCGCCCCGGCGTCGACGTCGAAATCACCCGCGAAGGGCTGGGGGTGGTCGGCCTGATCACGCCGTGGAATTTTCCGATCGCGATTCCGGCCTGGAAGATCGCGCCGGCGCTGGCCTATGGCAACACCGTGGTGATCAAGCCCGCCGATCTGGTGCCGGGCTCGACCTGGGCGCTGGTCGATATCCTGCACCGCGCCGGCCTGCCGAAGGGCGTATTGAATCTCGTGATCGGCCGTGGCTCGGAGGTCGGCGCTGCGCTGCTGGAGCATCCCGATGTCGCGGCGATCAGCTTCACCGGCTCGGTCGCCACCGGCCATAAGGTCGCCGCGGCCTGCGTCGCCTCGCGGCCGATGAAGAAATTTCAGCTCGAGATGGGCGGCAAGAATCCGCTTGTCATCCTCGACGATGCCGATCTGAAGGTCGCGGTGGAATGCGCCGCCAACAGCGCGTTCTTCTCCACCGGCCAGCGCTGCACCGCGGCCTCGCGGCTGATCGTCACCAAGGGCATTCACGATAAATTCGTCGCCGCGCTCACCGAACGCCTGAGCGGCCTCAAGATCGACGATGCCCTGAAGGCCGGCACCGATATCGGCCCCGTGGTCGATCAGAGCCAGCTCGATCAGGACCTGAAATATCTCGCGATCGGCAAGGAGGAGGGAGCGAAACTTGCCTTCGGCGGCGAGCGCCTCAAGCGCGAGGCACCGGGCTTCTATTTGCAACCCGCGCTGTTCACGGACGTGACCAACAAGATGCGGATCGCGCGCGAGGAGATCTTTGGGCCAGTCGCGGCGGTGATTCGCGTCAACGATTATGCGGAAGCATTGGTCACCGCGAACGACACCGAGTTCGGCCTGTCGGCCGGCATCTGCACCACCAGCCTGAAATACGCCAGCGACTTCAAGCGTAACGCGGAGGCCGGCATGGTGATGGTCAATTTGCCGATCGCCGGTGTTGACTATCACGTACCGTTCGGCGGCCGAAAGGGCTCCAGCTTCGGGCCGCGCGAGCAGGGAAAGTACGCCGCGGAATTCTATACGACCGTCAAGACCGCGTACACGATGCCTTAGCAATCACCGGAGTGCGTCTTCACACCTCGGCACCCCGCCCGTTCCTCGCTGACGACGCCGGAGCGCTCAACCTCTCCCCGCAAGTGGCCGCAAGTGGGGAGAGGAGCAGGTCACACCTCGGCCTTATCGGCCAATCCCACCGCCCACAAGGCAAAAGCATAGGCGATCGCGACCTCGTCGAGGCGGTGGAAGCGGCCCGAGGCGCCGCCATGGCCGGCGCCCATATTGGTGCGCAACAATACCGGGCCGCCGCCGGTCATGGTCGCGCGCAGCCGCGCGATCCATTTTGCAGGTTCCCAATAGGTGACGCGCGGATCTGTCAGCCCGCCCATCGCCAGGATGGCGGGATAGTCCTTCGCAGCAACATTGTCGTAGGGCGAGTACGACAAAATGGTCTTGAAGTCGGCGGCGCTTTCTATCGGGTTGCCCCACTCCGGCCATTCCGGCGGCGTCAGCGGCAGCGTGTCGTCGAGCATGGTGTTGAGCACGTCGACGAACGGCACTTCGGCCACGATGCCGGCGAACAATTCGCCGGCGCGATTGGCGACCGCGCCCATCAGCATGCCGCCGGCGCTGCCGCCATGGCCGACGATGCGCTTTGAGCTGGTGTATCTGGCATCGATCAATGCGCGGCCGGCCGCGGCGAAATCGTCAAAGCTGTTGGTCTTCTTCTCGCGCTTGCCGTCGAGATACCAGCCCCAGCCCTTGTCGGCGCCGCCGCGGATATGCGCGATCGCATAGACAAAGCCGCGGTCGACCAGCGACAGCCGGTTGGCGGAAAACGACGCCGGCATCGCCATGCCGTAGGAGCCATAGCCATAGAGCAGCAGCGGCGCTGCGCCGTCGCGCACCAGATCCCTGGCGTGAAGTATGGATACCGGCACCTCGGCGCCATCGTGCGAGGTCGCCATGATGCGGGTGGTGACGTAGTCGGCCGGATTGTGGCCGGAAGGAATTTCCTGACGCTTGCGCAAGATGCGTGCGCGGCTCGCCATGTCGTAATCGTAGACTTCCGACGGCGTTGTCATCGACGAATACGAGAACCGTAAATTCGTGGTGTCGAACTCATAGCCGCCCATGGTGTCGAGCGAATACGCCGTCTCGTCGAAGGCAATGGCGTGCTCGTCACCGGTTTTGAGATCGCGAATCACGATCGAGGGCAAGGCGTTGGCGCGCTCCAGCCGCACCAGGTGACCGGCGTAGAGTTCGATATCGATGATATAGACGCCTTCACGGTACGGGATCAGGTCGCGCCAGTTCGCGCGCTCGGGCGACTTCAGCGGCGCGGTAACGATCTTGAAATCGATCGCGCCATCGGCATTGGTGAGAATGAACAATTCGTCGCCGCGGTCGGCGATCGAGTATTGCACGCCGGTTTCGCGCGCCGCCACCAGCCGCGGCTTTGCTTGCTCATCGGCAAGATCGATCAATCGCTGTTCGGACGTTTCGTGGTCGCCGCCGGCGATCACGCAAAATCTTCCGCTGGCGCTTTCGTGGATATGAGTGAACCAGCCGGAATCCTGTTCCTCGTAGACCAGAACATCGTCCGCCTGCGGCGTGCCGAGGCTGTGCCGGAAAACCTGCATCGGGCGATGGTTGTCGTCGAGCTTCACGTAATAGAATGCAGTGGCGTCCGCGTTCCAGACCACACCGCCATCGGTTTCCTCGACCAGGTCGGCGCTGTCCTCGCGCGTGTTCCAGTTGCGGACGCGGATCGTGAAATATTCCGAGCCCTTGATATCGGCGCTCCAGGCTTCCAGCCGGTGATCCGGCGAATGCCGGCTGCCACCGAACTTGAAGTATTCATGGTCGGCTGCAAGCTTGTCGCCATCGAGCACGATCTCGATCTCGCCGCCGTCACGCGGTCGGCGGCCAAACATCTCATGCTCGCCGCCGTCGCGGAATTTGCGCAAATAGGCGTAAGCGCCGTCCGGCGCGGGCACGCTGGAATCGTCCTCCTTGATCCGGCCGCGCATCTCCTTCACCAGCGTCTTTTGCAAGGGTGCGGTGTGGCCGAGCAGGCTCTCGGTATAGTCGTTTTCGGCTTCGAGATAGTTTCGGATATCCGCGTCCAGACCTGCGGGATCGCGCAGCACCTCCTGCCAGTTGGCATCCTTCAGCCACGCATAATCGTCGACAACGGTGATGCCGTGGGTGGTGAATGAATGCGGACGCCGTGGCGCGGCGGGCGCCGGCCGTGAATTCTTTGTGTTGATCGGTTTTGTCACTTGGGTCCTCGTTCGGCCGGGCGGATACAGTCGTCACCTGAGTGCCATATCGGTTCGATTTGGCGAATTGCCAGAGGTAGCGGCGTCGCCGCGCCTCCTTCGTGTCCCGGACGCGGCGCAGCGCGCTTGGCGCTGCTCCGCAAAGCCGGGACCCACTGACATCGCGCGTGGACCCCGGATCAGCAGCGCACCACGCCGCAAGTGCGGCGCGCTGCGCAGCATCCGGGGAACGCCAGCGCTCCCGCAATGCGTCTCCCCTCCATGAGGAAGTTAGTTAATTGCGCAGCCGCGCGCCGGCGCCGCCGCCGAACACGGGAATCTGGTTGACGGCCAGCACCACCGCGAAGGTGATGATCAGCATCGCGATACCGAGCACCGAAATCGCGGCAAGGTCGCCGCTTTCGTTGAGGTCGTAGATCAGCACGCTAAGCACCTTGGTCTGCGACGTGAATAGCACGATCGCGGCGGATAGTTCGCGCATCACGCCGATGAAGATAAAACACCAGGTCGCGATCACGCCGGTGCGCAAGAGCGGCGCGGTGATCTGGAGCAGCGACCGCAGCCGCGTCGCGCCGAGAATCCGGCTGGCATCCTCGAGTTCGGGATGAATGGTGGCGAAGGCCGCCTGCAATTGCTGATACGCCGACGGCAGGTTGATGGTCAGAAACGCGATCAGCAGGATCCACAGCGTGCCATACAATACGAATGGCGGCCGGGTGTAGCTGAGGAACAAGCCGACACCGAGCACGATGCCGGGAACGGCGACCGGCGCGGTAGCGAGAAAGCCGAGCACGCGATGCCCTGCGATCGCGCGGCGCGTGGTGACGTAGGCGATGACCAGCGCCAGGATGGTGCCGATGGTCGCGGTCGCGGTGCCGAGTATCACCGTGTTCTTGAGTGCAAGCTGCGTCGAGGACAGTTCGGTAAACACGAACACGATGTTATGCATCGTCAACGTCGACGGCGTGACCAGCGTTGTGGCGTTCGGCGAGAGCGCGCCGTTCAGCAGCGCCAGATACGGCAGGAACACCGGATTGAGCAGCACCACGAGGCAGAACGCCAGCGCCGCCCAGCGCCACTTCTTCATTTCCACGCGGCGCGGCGCGCCATATTTGCCGCCGACCACCGAATAGCCGCGCCGGCCCAGAATGAACTTTTGGGCCTGCAGCAGCAGGATGGTCAAGAGCAGCAGCGGCACCGCGGCGGCGGCGGCCAATTCGAGTTTGGGCGGGTACTGGAACAGGCTCCAGATCTTCGTGGTCATGGTGTGGAAGCCGGCCGGCAGCGCCAGGATCGCGGGCGAACCGAACAGCGTCATGGCCTGCAGGAAGGCGATCAACGCGCCGGCGACGAGAGCAGGGAGCGCCAGCGGGATCGTGACGCGCCGCGCCGTGGTCCAGGCCTTGCCGCCGAGAATGGCGGAAGCATCTTCGAGTTCGCCGGGCATGTTATCCAGTGCGTTGGCGACGAGAACGAACACAAACGGAAACGTATAGCAGGAGATGACAAAGATGATTCCGGTCATCGAGTAGATGTTGAACAGATGCGCGTCGGTTTCCGCGCCGGAGACAAGACGATAGAGCTGGTTGAGCAATCCGCTGTTGGGCGCCGCCAGCAATTCCCAGGCCACCGCGCCGAGAAACGGCGGCGTCACGAACGAGGCCGTGACCAGTGCCCGGATGAACTGCCGCCCGGGCATGTCGGTGCGCGACACCAACCATCCCATTGGCGCCGCGACGAGGCAGCAGATCGTAGCCGAGGTGGTGGCGATAATGGCGGTGGTCAGCAATGGATCGAGGAAATCCGGATCGGTGAACAGGGTGACGAAATTCTGCAAGGTCAGGTGATTGGCCTTGTCGGTGACGCTGTAGACCGCGAGCCACGACAGCGGCAGCACGATCAGCAGGATCAGGCACACCGCGAACAGCGCCAGCACCGGTTTGGTCCAGTCGATCTTGCCTTTGGTGGCGTCGAGGCTAGCGGTGATGGTCATTTATTTCCCAATCTAAAAACTCTTCGTCATTCCGGGGCGTGCGTAGCACGAACCCGGAATCTCGAGATTCCGGGCCTGCGCTACGCGCATCCCGGAATGACGATGGTGTATTGAGGGAATGCAAGATCACACCCGAAACAGTTTCGCGTAACGCGTCTTGATTTCTTCCGTCATCTTCTCGACGCCGGCGGCATCTTCTTTCATCAGCTTGATGTCGGAAATCTTCCGCCGGCCCGGCTTCGCCTCCACCTGCGCATGCACGGAATACTGCGCGGTGAAATCGATGAAGAACTGCTGAGTTTCCCGCGTATGCAGCCACGCCTGGAACAGCCTTGCCGCATTGGGGTGGGGCGCGGTGGCAAAAATTCCGGTCGGACCCGAGATCGTCGGCGTGCCCTCGATCGGATATACCGGCTCGACCGGTTGGCCGGCCTCCTTGAGCAGCACGATGCCGTATTCGTTGCCATCGGCCATCACGGCGCGTTCGCCGAGCGAAAGCTTTTTCGGTGGATCGGTCGACGACTGCACCTGCATCACGCGCTGCTTCGATAGCTTCTCCATGTAGTCCCAGCCGAACTCGCGGACCGTCTGGAAGGTCGCGGTCATGATGGTGCCGCTATAGGCGGGATGGCCCTTTACCAATTTGCCGGCCCATTTCGGATCGAGCAAATCCGCAAAACTTTTCGGCGCGTCTTCGGGTTTCACCAGGTTGGTATTGTAGGCGATCGACGACAGCCAGACCCGCGAGGTCGCGAACATGCCGTCGGGGTCGCGATAGTCCGGCAAGAAATGCTGCGCGATGTCTTCGGTGACGAACGGCACCAGCCAGCCGTTTTTCTTCCAGGAGATGAAGTGCGAGGCGTCCGAGCTGTTGACGATGTCGGCGGCGCGGATGCCGGAGGCAAATTCCTGATCCAGCCGCTGAAACAGCCGCTCCGAGCCGGAACGCTCGATCTGCACGGCAATGCCGGGATACTGCGCCTCGAACGCCTTGCCGAGCTTCTCGCCGACCGGAAGATCCATCGACGAATAAAGAATTACTTTTGCCTCCTTGCGCGCGGCCTCGATCAGGCCGGGCGTGATCGCCACCGGCTCGGGTGCCGCGGCCTTCAGCGGCGCGGCGAACGCGGTGAGCCCGAGCGCTGCCGAGCCCTTGATGACATCGCGCCGGGAAATTCTCTTTCGCATCGGTCTCACCTTTCTGCGTCAGACGTGAAAGAGTTTCTGGTAGCGCGCCTTGATCTCTTCGCTCTGCTTCTCCGCGCCTTCGGCGTCTTCCTTCATCAGCTTGATTTCGGCGAGCGGCTTGCGGCCCGGATGTTCCTTCACCTGCGCATGCAGCGAACGCAGCCCGCCGGCGTCGATAATGATCTGCTGCGCTTCCGGCGTGAAGCAGTAATTCTGGAATAGTTTTGCCGCATTGGGATTCGGCGCCGCCTTGAAGATGCCGTTCGGCCCGACGATGAAAGGCGTGCCCTCGGTGGGGTAGACCGCCTCGACCGGCTGGCCGGACTCCTTCAGCAGGAAGATGTTGTATTCGGTGCCGTCGGCCATCACGCTGCGTTCGCCGAGCGAAAGTTTCTTCGGCGGGTCGGTCGCCGATTGCACCTGCATGATGTTCTGCTTGGCGAGGTTCTCGTAGAAATCCCAGCCGATGTCGCGGACCATTTCGAATGTCGCGGTCAGGATGGTTCCGCTGTAACCGGGATGGGCCTTGACGATCTTGCCCTTCCATTTGGCATCGAGCAGATCCTTGAAACTGGCGGGCGCGTCCTCGGCCTTCACCAGTTTTGTATTGTAGGCCATCGGGCTCAGCGTGGCGCGGAAGCCGGCATAGGTGCCGTCGACATCCCGGTGCTCGGGCTTGTAATATTTCGCGACATCCTCGGGCACGTAAGGCAGCAGCATGTCCTGCCTTTTCCACGTCAGCAGGTGGGCGGCGTCCGAAGAATTCGCGACATCGACGGCGTGGACGTTGCTGGCGTATTCTTGGCCGATGCGCTGAAACACCCGCTCGGCGCCGGTGCGTTCGACGCGCAACTCGATGCCGCCGAATTTCTCCTTGAACGCGCCCGCGATCTTCTCCGCGACTGAAAGATCGATCGCGGTGTACCAGACCACCTTGCCTTCTTTCCTGGCCGCCTCGATCAATTGCGGTGTGATCGCCTCGGCCGGCGGCGCATCGGCGCGCACGGCGGATGCGAACACGGTGCCGAGCGCAAGCCCGCTCGCGCCTTGCAGCGCGCCTTGCAGAACGTGGCGCCTGGAAAGTTTTCGCCGTTTCATCGCGTCCTCCGGCTCGTCATCGTTATCGGCTCAGCGCCCGGCAACGATTGGGCGGCAGCGTGAGCCAGACCTCGGTACCCGCTGGAACGGCATTTTCCGTCGGCGTGACGACGCGCAAGGTCGTGCCGTCAGCTGTTTCGACCATATAGTCGCGGCTGGCGCCGAGAAACACCTGCCGCGTCACGGTGGCCTTGACGGTATTTCCGGGTGCGTGCGGTGCCTGCGTCGAAAGCTGGATATCGTGCTGGCGGATGGCGACCGCCGTACTCTGGCCGGTTCCTAGTTTTGCGCCCACCACCTGCAAGGTCGCGCCCGCAAACGCGACATGATTTTCGTCGGCCGCGGTGCCCTTGATCACGTTGCTGGCGCCAATGAAGCGCGCGACGAATTCCGATTGCGGCCGGTCGTAAATATCTTCCGGGGTGCCGAGCTGATCGATCTTGCCCGAATTCATCACCGCGATCAGGTCGGCGGTGGTCATCGCCTCGGACTGGTCGTGGGTGACGTACACCGTGGTGTAGCGGTATTCGTCGTGCAGCCTTCGAATTTCAAAGCGCATCTCTTCGCGCAGATTGGCGTCGAGGTTGGATAACGGCTCATCGAGCAATAGTGTCTCCGGCTCGACGATCAGCGCCCGCGCCAGCGCGACGCGCTGCTGCTGTCCGCCCGACAATTCGCCGGGATAGCGTTGCGCGAGAATTTCGAGCTTGGTGGCCTTGAGTATCACCTCGAATTTCTTGGCGATGGTCGCGCGGTCGATCTTGCGCAAGCGCAGCCCGTAGATGATATTTTCGGCGACCGTCATGTGCGGCCACAGCGCGTAGCTCTGAAAAATCATCGACATCTTGCGCTGCTCGGGCGGCAGGGTGCGCGCCTTCGACGACACCAGCCGGTCGCCGACATGGATCTCGCCATCCGTGGGCTCGAGAAAGCCGGCGATCAGCCGCAGCGTCGTGGTTTTGCCGCAGCCCGAGGGGCCTAACAGGCAGACCAGCTGCCCATGGTCGATCCGCAGCGAGACGTCATCGACCACCGCAAGCGATCCAAACCGCTTGGTGAGGCCACGCAATTCAACGGACGCCAATCACATCACTCCCTACATTCTTTTGCGCGTATTCTGCTCGCAAAAACCGGTGCCCACTTTCGCGGAATACGCGCGGGCGCGCGCCGCCGTCGGCCTCTTATTTATCGCTGGATCAATATACGAATAAAGCGGTACCGAAAAGACGTAGTTAGCGGAAGAGCGGGAGCTACAAGCACGCTCTAATCCCTCCCCCTCGTGGGGAGGGTGGCCGGCCGAAGGCCGGTCGGGTGGGGGGCTGCTTCAGCAAAGTGATTGGCAGTGCCGTGCACTACCCCCACCCCGGTCGCCGTAGCCGATGCGAAGCATCGGCGTTCTCTTTCCAAGCACGGCGGCCAAAGGCCGCCTACGCCGACCCTCCCCACAAGGGGGAGGGATAAGCAAGATTCTCACGCCTCCACACTTTCGCCGAGCCAGTCGATCGCGGCCTCGGTGCCGCCCTTGCCGTGCGGGATATCGAGCGCATTGAGGCCGACTTCGATGACGCCCAGGGTGCCGAGAACCATCGGTGCGTTGACGTGTCCCATATGGGCGATCCGGAATGCCTGGCCCTGGAGTTCGCCGATCCCGACTCCGAGCACCACGCCGCATTTCTCCTTGCAAAAGCGGTGCAGCACCGCCGGATCGTGACCGCCTCCCATGACAACGGTGGTGACCGTGTCCGAGCGTTCGCCGGGTTCTGCGATGTTAAAGCCGAGCACCTGGCCTTCGGCCCAGACCGCGACCGCGCGGCGTACCGCTTCGGCCAGCAGGCGGTGGCGCTGGAACACGTTCGGAAGCTGCTCGTCGAACAGCATGTCGATAGCCTGGCGCAACGCGAACAGCAGATGCACCGGGGCAGTGCCGGCATATTTCCGGTAATGCTCCTCGCCCTCGCGCTCGGTCCAGTCCCAATACGGCGTCCGCAAGCCGGCGGTCTTGTGCACGTGCCGGGCGCGGTCGTTGGCGGCGACGAAGCCGAGGCCGGGCGGCGCCATCAGGCCCTTTTGCGAGCCGGACATGGCGACGTCGATGCCCCACGCGTCCATCTCGAACGGCATGCAGCCGAGCGACGCCACCGCATCGACCATGAACAAAGCGGGGTGGCCGGCGGCCTTGATGGCCTTGCCGATGGCTTCGATGTCGTTGATGGCGCCGGAGGCGGTATCGACCTGCACCGCCAGGATCGCCTTGATGGTGTGATCCTTGTCCTGCCGCAGGCGGGCCTCGACCTCGGCCGGTCGTATCGCGCGCCGCCAGTCGCCCTTCAGCACTTCGACCTCGGCGCCCATGGCGGCGGCGGCATTGCCCCAGCCGATCGCGAACCGGCCGCTCTCCAGCACCAGCACCTTGTCGCCGCGCGACAGCACGTTGCTCAGCGCCGCTTCCCAGGCGCCATGGCCGTTGGCGATGTAGATGTAGGAGTGGCCCTTGGTAGCGAACAACCTCGAGAGATCGCGCAGCAGGCTGTCGGTCATCTGCAGCATCTGATCGGAATAGATGTCCAGCGCAGGCCGGTGCATCGCCCGCAGCACTTCGTCGGGCATGGTGGTGGGCCCGGGGATCGCCAGAAATTCCCGGCCCGCGCGAACGGTCATTGTCGGTTTTCCTTGTTGGTGTGATGGCCTGTTGCGAGATCGAGGCGCACCAGGACGGAAGGGGTGATTCAACCCCGGGGGTTTTACGCAGATTGGACGCTTAAGAAAAGTGGCTAGCGCGTTTTCGAGCGAAAGCCTGCCCCGGATCGCGTTCGGGGCAGGCTTTCGCTCGAAAGACAGGTTATCGTTTGGTCTCGCGGCAGCCGGCGGCTTCGGCCTCGTCGACCGAGCAGAACCAGCGGGTGCCCTTTGAGATTTGCATCTTGATCTTCGCATACCAGCGGCTGGTGGGTTGATGATAGATGCATTCGCCTGATCGGTTGACGTTGCCCTTAATGGTGCAGTCGGGCGAGGGCGCGACCGATCCCGACGCCGACGCCAGCAGGATCGTGTTGGCGTTTTCGACCGGCTTGGCGGCACCGAGAATGGCCGTCTTCTTGTTGCGGGCCCGCCAGTCCCAGGGCGCAATGAAGGCGCCCTGCCACATCCCGGCCTTGGCCTCGCGCGCGGTTTTCTCGTCGTCATCATAGTCATGGGAGACGCGCACATAAGATAACGCCCATCCATTCCTCACCATCCATTTCTGGATGTCCTCGCCGTCGACCTCGCATCTCGCCACCGTTCGGCCGCGTCGGTCGAAGACCTGACGGGGGTGACAGGTCCAGGTCTTGTTGTCGGCGTGCTTAATCAGTTCGTCGCGCGCGGCGACGCCGCAGGTCCAGCGCTCGCCGGTATGGTTAAGGCAAAGCTGGTCGACCGAGGGCGCATCGATCCCGCCGAGACGGATGCGGCTATTGCCGATCTGGATCTGATCGCCCTCGATGATTTTCGGAACGCCGGTGACGTCGGCCGCCTCGGCGAGCGCCGGCAGCAGAAATACGAAAAGCGCGAACAGGAATTTCATGAATATCCAAAGCGGCCGGATTCAATCTTGGCTGATATTAGCATGCGAGCAGATTGTGGTGGGGATTGGGTTGGCACACCAGCGCCCGGCCGTGCGGTCGCTTTCAACTTAACGCGATGACGAGCTATATAAAGGGTCGTCCCTGCCAACGCAGGGACCCATACGGCGCGGAGTGTCGTTTCGGCACCGGAGGCAGGGCCCTTTTCACTTTTGAAGCCAGGGGTTGATGGTCCCTGCGTTCGCAGGGACGACCCGCTGAGAGTTTGTGCCAGGCCGCCATGCTACAAACCCGCTCCCCGCATCATCACCCGGCGCGCCAGCGCAAGACCCATCAGCACGAACGCCGAGGTGGCCTCGGGGCCGCCGACCAGGATGCGGGTCGGGGTTTTCATCTTGTTCCATTCATAGGCCTTGAACGGTCCATTGCGGCCGCCTTCGCCGAGACTGCTGACGATGCAATGCAGGGCCGGGATGAAGGTTTTTGCATCCGCGCCGAGATGGCAGAGCGCGATCAGCGCCAGCGCCGCATCGAACGCGTTCATTTCGCCCGCGATCAGTTCGGTCTGCACGTAAACGAGCACCCTGGCCCGGATGAATTCGTGCGCGCCATCGGGGTCGATGGCCTTCTGCGCCGCAGGGGGAAGTGCGACGAAGGCGGCATAGCAGCGGCCGAAATAGGCGCAATAAAGCTCCGGCAGGTAATAGATGTGCGAGCGCGGATTGGTGAAGGCGCCGCTCGCGACCAGTCGTTTTTGAAAGCCGATAATGCGGCGAACGGTGTCCAGCCGCTGCGGAGTCTCGATGATTTTCCATCGCGCCAAATTGCGAAAACTGACTTCGAGGATGTCGAGATTGAGCGTCGGATCGAGATCGTTGCCGAACGGCCGCTCGCCGGCGAGGTTGTCGATCCAGGTGACGACGCCGCCTTCATAATCGATGTTGTCATTGAGCGGCACGGTTACCTTGGGCTCGTTGGCGCCGCCGCCGACCTGGTAGCCGGCATAGAAATCGAGCAGCGGCTGCGCGAGGATCGGATCATTGGAGCCGGCCTGCGTCGCCGCCGAGAAGGCGCAAGCCGTGGTATCGCAATCCGGAACGTAGATGCCGAAACCGAGATCCTGCTTGATCTGGGAGAAGAACCGGGAAAAGCGCGGATGCGGCAGCGGCGCCAGCGCGGTGACGACGCTGACGGTGCCGCCGTCCTGCCCGCGCACCTCCTCCCGGCTGGTGGTGAGACAGAAATCGACCATCTCGGCGATGGCGCGTCGCGACGCCGCGGTCTCGCTCCGTGAGGCGAGCCCGGTGTCGACAAAGCTCAAGAGCGCCTCGGTGAAAAACGCGTCGTAATAGGCGGAGCGATGGCGGATCTGCATCGGCTGCCACATCGGCTCGGCGATGCCGGTCCAGGTCGGCCTGATGAGGGCGCGGGCGGGCGAGCGCGCAATGAAGATCCGCGCCAGATTGAACAGCAGCGTCGAATTCTTGTAGCCGCGCGCATCGAGACCACTCAATGCCATCAGCACTTCGCGGCCGCCGACATCCGGGTCGCCCATCAGGTTGAAGGCAGCATAGGTCGGAATGAAACCGTTCTGGCCGAACGACCGCAACAGGTGCGCGCCGCAGGTGCGGATGACGCTTTCGATCTCGGCCAGGTCAGGCGCGCGCGCCGGCGCCGGCGCGGGCTCGGGCCTCGGGTGCTCAAGATCGATCGTGTCCAAGAGCGCCGCGACCGGCTGCCCGATCGCCGCCCAGTCCGGCGCCTCATCGTCGCGCGCCCGGATCAGGGCTTGGCTGAGCGACTGAAGACGCCGTGGGTCGCACAGTTCGGGGAGTCCGGCACGGCGGAGCAGCGGCCGCAGCGCCGGATTGCCCAGCGCGGTCCGGTAGAACTTGCTCAAATGCGGGTCGCCGCCCGAGGGCTTCAGCAGCACGGGGTCGCAGACGTCGTACAGCGACGGACCGTCCTTGCGGGCCGTCAGCGAACGGTAGGCGGCCCCGGCGACGTCTCGAAATTTCATGGCGTCTCTCCCTGTGCGATCTCGTCGCAGGCCCTTCTACTCGGCCAAATCCGTATCAACGGCTTGCCGCCCGCCGGTTCCGGGGCGTGCAAGTCCTTGAGACGCATACCAGCCAGAACAGGATACCTCTGTGACTTCTGTCACAGAAGGGTCGAATAATTTCAACATCACGCTGATTGAACCCGCCATCCCTTGGGATCAGGGCTTCGCGCAAGCGTTGCAAATGTCCATCGTCGCAGCTACGGTAACCAGGTAAGGTACAGCAGAGGATCACAGGCATCATAGACCGACGCGCCATCGTTGCGGACGGTCAGGGCGCGGCAGGCGGCCCGCGATGCGATGAAGATTCATTGCAGATTCTTTCCATGCGCTGCCTTGTCACACGTCCCGATAAGCCCGCCAATCCGCAACCTGTGGCTGCAGACGCTTCTTAGATAACCCATAAGTCTTTGAAATACGAAGTGAAACGGGCTGCAACTGAAGCGTGACATCGATCACATAGCACGGTTAAACTGTGGCGGAAAAATGCATGGAACCGGCGATGCCGCCATGATCGAAAAGCGCCGCCGAGCGTTGCCGAACGGGCGCTTGCGAGTTAACGGTTTGTTTGCTGCAGTGCCACAAATTGATTAGGGAGTGCCGCAAATTGAGCGCAATTGGGCGGCACAGGATCGGGTACCCCCCAACAAACCTAGACGGCTTCAGGCGCGACGAACTGGCGCGCGCCTTTGACAATGACCAGGGATGAAACGGATGAATGTAACCCAGCTTTGCTTCTCCCGCCGCTCGATCACCATGGCCGCCGCCTTCCTGGGCATGGTGTCGCTGGCGATCGGCGCCCATGCTGCGCTGAACATGCGGGCGCTGGACGCGGCCAAGGCGGTCGAAGCTGAGCAGACCGGCGCCCTGAAGGGGTCGTCGCGGATCGCCCTGGTGATCGGCAACGGCAACTATCCCGACGCCAGCGCGCCGCTGGCGCAACCGATCAACGATGCGCGGGCGCTGACGGCGGCGCTGCGGCACAACGGCTTTGACGTCGATGTCGTGGAGGATGCCGGCAAGGACGACATGAACCGGGCGATCGGCCGGCTGAAATCGAAGATCAGGCACGATTCCGTAGTCATGCTGTTTTTCGGCGGCTACGGCGTTCAGGTCGGCCGCGAAAGCTACATGATCCCGGTCGACGCGGTGATCTGGAAGGAAGCCGACGTGCGCCGCGACGGCTTCAGCATTGAGCAGGTGCTGGATGTGATGAAGGAGCAGGGCGCCCGCGCCAAGCTCGTCGTCGTCGACGCCTCCAGGCGTAATCCGTATGAGCGCCGGTTCCGCAAATTCTCCCATGGCCTGGCGCCGATCGCCGCGCCGGACAATGCGCTGATCCTGACGTCGGCCACGCCGGGCAAGGTCGCCGACGATTCCGCGGGGCCCTATAGCGTGCTGATGACCGAACTGCTCAATAACCTCAGTGCCAACCTCGACACCAAGACCGCCGCGGGTGTCGAAACCGTCTTCAACAAGACCCGCGTTGCGATTTCGCGCGCGTCCGACGGCGAGCAGGTCCCGTCGGTGTCGTCGTCGCTATCGGAAGACGTTCGGCTTGAAGCGGCGAACGCAAACATAGGCGGCTAGCTGGCGTTTGCAGAGCCGCTATCTGCCCGGCGTGTCCTCGCCGATGCTGGCTTTTGTCGCCAGCGCGCATTCCCCGAGAACGGTCAGGAAGCGCTGTACCGCATCCGGCCCGACCACGAACGGATTGGGCTCGCCCGGCTTGCGATCTTTCAGCGCCGCCATCTTTGCCACGGCGTCGTCGTAGCTGACATGGTTCGACAGGAAGATGTCGGCGTTTTCCTGTTTGAGGATCGCGCGGTATTTTATCGTGGTGTCGGAATAGAGCTGCAGCCGGTCGGGCAGCGGCCCGAAATTGTAGGCCGTGCCGCCCCATGCCACGGCGCGGTGCGGCTCGCCGCGGTCATGCACCGTGAACACGGTTGCCAGCGTGCCGAGCGTGTGGCCGGGGATGACATGGAATTTCAGCGCGGTGCCGGCGAGCTGGATGGTATCGCCGTCGGCAACCGCCATATCGCGCTTCGGCGGCTCGCCGAACAGCGGATTGCGCTTGGTGCCGAACAACGGATCGCGCTGGGTTTCCTCGAGCGCGTTCCAGTCGATCTCGCTCATGACGATGCGCGGATTGAATTTTTGCTGCAGATACGCCGCGCCGCCGTAATGATCGCCATGGCCATGGCTGATCACGACATAGCGGATCTCGGCGGGATCGAGCCCGAGCTTGCGCAGGCCGCCCTCGATATAATGCTCGGCCTCGTCGGCATTATCCATGGTATCGACGATGATGAGGCCGCCGGCGGTTTTGATCGCCCATGCCGTGGTCCATCGCGAGCCCAGAAAATACAATTCGTCCATCACCTGCATCGGCGCCAGCGGCGGCTCCTTCACCATGGCGCGATAATTATCCATGAAGCTCGGGCCTGGCGCAGGCGTCGCGGTTTGGCACAGCGTGAGCGGCCCCAGCAGATCCGATTTTGCAGCCGCGGTGGCGGCGGCGATATGTTCCGCAACGGCGGCGGGGTCGGCTTTTTGGGCGTGGCCGTCGGAGATGCTGGACAAGCATGCGATTGCTGAGAACACGACTCGAAGTGAAGACTGATGCTTCATGGTTTTCGATCATCCACCTGCTCGTCATGGCCGGGCAGAAGCGCCAACGGGTCCGTGCGAAGCGCGGCCCAATGACAGGCTCCGCGCGTCTTCGCGCTGGATGTCCCGGCCATCCACGTCTTTCTTGCTGCAACGATGTCAAGACGTGGATGCCCGGGACAAGCCCGGGCATGACGACCACCACAACAACCCTCACGCGTTGCCGCGGTCCTCGCGGAACAGATCCAGCTTCTGCTGCACCGGGCGATCCGAGAAACTGAACAGCACCGAATCCTCGTCCGCCTCGTGGGTGACCCACTGCCAGCTTGGCGCCACGAACAGGTCGCGCGGACCCCACTCAAAGGTCTGCTCGCCGATCCGCGAACGCCCTTTGCCTTCGATCGCGGCGAACACGGTCGCATCCGTCGAGCGATAGCGCGCCGTTTTAAAACCCTTCGGCAGCAACTGGATGAAGGTGCCGATGGTCGGCATCGCGAAATCGCCGGTCTCGGGATTGGAGAATTTCAGTTTCAGGCCGTGGCAGGCGTCCCACTCGCCCCGCACCTTTGCCTGTTCCAGCGCTTCGCGGGTGTAGCTGTAGGGGTAATTGAAAATCGGCGAGGTTTTCGAAATGCGTTTCCCGTCGACCGGCAGCAAATTGTGGCCGTAACGGGCAAAGCTGTCGCCGGCGGGCCGGGTGATCTTCTGCTGGTCCTCGTTCGATCCTTCCGCGAACGACGCATCGAAGAACTGCACCATCGGGATATCGAGCCCGTCGAGCCAGAACATCGGCTCGGACGTCTCGTTGGAATGGTCGTGCCAGGTCATCGACGGAGTAATGACAAAATCGCCGGGCTCCATCGCGGTGCGCTCGCCGTCGACGGCGGTATAGGCGCCCTTGCCTTCAAGGACGAAGCGCAACGCCGACTGGCTGTGCCGGTGCGCCGGCGCGACGTCGCCGGGGACCACCATCTGCACGCCGGCAAACAGCGAGGTGGTGATTTTCGACTGCCCGCGAAGACCCGGATTTTCCAGGACCAGCACCCGCCGCTCGGCTTCCTTGGCGGTGATCAGTCGGCCGGCTTCCGTCATGTAGTCGCGGATGGCGTCGAATTTCCACAAGTGCGGCCGGCACGCGCTCTTCGGTTCCGGCGTGATCAGGTCTCCCATCACGTTCCACAGCGCCGACAGATTCTCGCCGTCGATCTTCTTGTAGAACGCCTCGCGTTCCGGGGTCTTCTGTACGGCTTCCATATCAGCCTCCCATGTCCTTATCGTCGTTCTTGTTCGGATTATTGACAGCATACTTACAAAGTGGATAGCGTCAATGCGCATTACAAGCAAAACCAGAAGCTGAAAAGGGAGGTTCCGATGAAGCTGCACGGCTATTTCCGCAGCAGCGCGTCCTACCGGGTCAGAATAGCATTGAACCTGAAGGGCTTGAGCGCCGATCACCTGCCGCACCATCTGCGCAAGGGCGAACAGCGCGATCCCGCCTATCTTGCGATCAATCCGCAAGGGCTGGTTCCGACGCTGCAGGACGATGCGGGCGCGATCATCACCCAGTCGCTGGCGATCATCGAATGGCTCGACGAAACCCATCCCGAACCGCCGCTGTTGCCGAAGGATGCGCTGCGCCGCGCCAAAATCCGCGCCTTTGCGCTTGCATTGGCCTGCGATACCCACCCGGTGCAGAATTTGAAAGTGCTGGCGCGATTGCGCGAGCTGGGTTTGCCCGAGGAGCAGGTGACGGGCTGGGCGGCGTGGGCCAATCGTGAAGGTCTTTCGGCTTGCGAAACCTTGATCGCCGACGAGCCCGGTCCATTCTGCTTTGGCGCGACGCCGACCATGGCCGATCTCTGCCTGGTGCCGCAGTTGGCCAATGCCCGGCGTTTCGGTGTCGATCTCAACGCGTTCCCGCGCTTGCTGAAGGCGGAAACAGCCGCGAAAAACCTCAAGGCGTTCGCCGACGCTGCGCCGGACAAACAACCAGATGCCGAGTAAGACCAAACCGATCACGATGGACGCCGTCTACACCGCACCGGGCTATCTGTTCCGGCGGATGCAGCAGATCGCGGTCGCGATCTTCGTGGAAGAATGCAAGGCCTACGACCTGACGCCGGTGCAATATGCATCGCTGGTCGCGATCCGCACCCATCCCGGCATCGACGCGACGCGGCTCTCCGCCGTGATCGCCTTCGACCGCTCGACGCTCGGCAGCGTGATCGAGCGGCTGGAGGCCAAGGATTATATCGAACGCAAGCCCGCGCGGGAGGACAAACGGGTAAAACTGCTGCACCTGACCAGGCAAGGCGTGGCGTTATTGCGCGATATCATGCCGTCGGTCGATCGCGCCCAGGCGCGGATGCTGCAGCCGTTGAAGCCGGCGGACCGCAAGACGTTGATGGCGCTGATGACGCAGCTCGTCGATCTCAACAACGAGGCGTCGCGGGTGCCGCTGCGCGCTGAAGACGCGCTCGAACATCTTGGGAAAGCCAACTGATGGGATCGGACGCGCGGCCTGTCCTGATCGCGGGCGGCGGCATCGGCGGCCTGGCGGCGGCGCTTGGCCTCGCGCAAAAAGGCATTCGCTCGATTCTGCTGGAAAAGGCATCCGCGCTCGGCGAAATCGGCGCCGGCATCCAGCTCGGCCCCAACGCGTTTCACGCCTTCGACTATCTCGGCGTCGGCGAGGCCGCGCGGAGCATGGCTGTTTATATCGATCAGCTGCGGCTGATGGATGCGCTCACCGCCGACGAGATTACCCATGTCGATCTGCGCGACGCGTTCCGCTCGCGTTTCGGCAACCCTTACGCGGTGGTTCATCGCGGCGATCTGCACGGCGTGTTTCTCAGGGCCTGCGAGGCTCACGACCTGATCGAGCTGCGCGTCAGCTGCGACGTTTTGGGGTATCATCAGGACGGCTCTTCCGTCACCGCGCGGCTTGCCTCCGGTGATACCATCACCGGCTCGCTGCTGATCGGCGCGGACGGCCTGTGGTCGAACATTCGAAAAAAAGTCACCGCCGACGGGCCGCCGCGGGTCTCCGGCCACACTACCTATCGTTCGGTGATACCGACCGAACAGATGCCGGAGGATCTGCGCTGGAATGCGGCGACGCTGTGGGCCGGGCCGAAATGCCATATCGTGCATTATCCGCTGTCGGGCTGGAAAGTGTTCAATCTCGTCGTCACCTGTCACAACGACGCCCCGGAGCCGGTGGCGGGAAAACCGGTGTCGGACGACGAGGTGATGCAGGGCTTTGCGCATCTGCATCCGCGCGCGCAAGATATCATTCGCCACGGCAAGAACTGGCGGCTCTGGGTGCTGTGCGATCGCGAGCCCACCGAGCGCTGGGTCGACGACCGTGTCGCGCTGCTCGGCGACGCCGCGCATCCGATGCTGCAATATTTCGCGCAAGGCGCCTGCATGGCGCTGGAAGACGCGGTGTGCCTGTCGCACATGCTGGGCGCCCATCCCGACGATCACACACGCGCTTTGGAGCAGTATCGTTCGCAGCGTTTTCCCCGCACCGCCCGCGTACAACTATTGTCCCGCGCGATCGGCGAGCACATTTATCATCCCGCGGGCGAACACGCCCGCATCCGCAACGCGATCATGAGCGCGAAGTCGTCGGAAGATTATTATCGCGATCTTGCCTGGCTCTATGGCGGCACCGGGCTGGGGGGATAAACGCAAACCTTCCGTCGTCCCGGCCTTGAGCCGGGACCCATAACCACGAGCGTCGATGTTTCGACGAATGGGTTCAACGGCATTATTGAATATGAGACGGCATTGGGTATGGGTCCCGGCTCAAGGCCGGGACGACGCTGAATATGTTGAAGCGCAAGCCCGCTAAACCTTCAACAACGCCTGGCGGTCGATCTTGCCGGTGCCTGTCTTGGGCAACTCGTCGATGAATTTTATCTCGCGCGGATATTTGTAAGGCAGCAATTTTGCCTTCACAAAATCCTGCAGCATTTTTGTCGTGTCCGCTGCATCGAACGCACTGGTGTTCATCACCACCACTGCCTTCAACGTCATGCGCCGGTCCGGCAATTCCGCAGGGAATACCGCGCATTCGCGCACTTGCGGGTGCTCGGCGAGGCAAAGCTCGACTTCGAGCGGATAGACCCATTGGCCGGAAATCTTGATCAGGTCGTCGGCGCGGCCGCGGAAAAAATGAAAGCCGTCGGCGTCACGCACAAAACGGTCGCCGGTGTAGATCCAGCCCCCCTCGCGGATGGTCTCGGCCGATTTGTCCGGCCGGTTCCAGTACAGCGGCGTATTGGAATCGCCGCGGACCCAAAGAATCCCTTCTTCGTTGTCGGCGACCTCGCGGCCGTCCTTGTCCCTGAGCGCAATTTCATAGCCGGGCACCCGAAGACCCGCGGCGCCGAGTTTTTTCCGCTCCGGCCGATTGCTGAGATAGATGTGCAGCACTTCCGTGGAGCCCAGCCCTTCGACGATCTCAAGGCCGGTGAGGGTCTTCCACCCATTGAAGACATCGGCCGACAGCACCTCGGCGGCGGACAGCGCCATGCGCAGCGAGGAAAAATCCGTCGCCGCGGCGCCATCGGCTTTTGTCAGGGACGTGTAGAGCGTCGGCAATCCATAGAAGACGGATGGTCTGAAGCGCTCGATCGCCTCAAAGACCGCCGCCGGCTTGGGCTGGCCCGGCAGCAGCAGCGTCGCCGCGCCCGCCGCGAAAGGGAAGGTGATGGAATTGCCAAAACCGTAGGCGAAGAAGATTTTTGGTACCGAAAAGCAGATGTCGTCGGGCTCGAGTCTTAGAACGTTGCGCGCAAACGCGGCCTCGCTATAGGCCATATCGTGCTGCAGATGGACGATGCCCTTGGGACGTCCGGTCGAGCCCGACGAATACATCCAGAATGCCATCTCGTTGCGGTGGGTGTCGGCTTCATGGAGATCGGCGGAAAAAGTCGGTAACCACCGCTCGGCGATGATCGTATTCGGCACGGCGTGATCGGTCGCCGCGCCGTCGATCACGATCAGCGTGTGCAACGCTGTACCTGTAACGGCCGTCGTGTCGAAGCGCGGGCAAAATTCGGCGTCGGCGACCGCGATGGTTGCGCCGGAATCCGAGAGATAAAACTGCAGCAGGTCAGGTGGCGTCAGCGTGTTGATCAAGAGCGGCACGAAGCCTGTGCGGACCGCGCCGAAAAACGCCGCCGGATAGGCCGGGGTGTCGTCAAGGAACATCAGGATGCGGTCACCGCGCGTCAGGCCCAGCGCTTGAAAACCGTGGCCCCAGCGGGAGGCTTCGGCACAGAGTTCGGCATAGCTGCGCGTGCCGGCCGGGCCGGTGAGTGCGAGGCGGTCGCCGCGACCTTTCGATGGGTTGTCGAACAGAATACGGCTGGCGTTGTATTGTTGCGGGATCGCAAAGCCGATTTCCGCAGCGCCCGGACTATCGGGTGGGACGCCGTCGGCGATCTGTCGCGCTTCATCCGGCCCGGGCGAACTCATCGCGCGCTCCCGCCGTGTTGCAACGGCCCTCGCGACGCCTCGTAGCGCGCCATGAACAATGGCGACATCGCGCGCAGCCGCGCATCGTCGATCCGCCCCGAACGGGTGATATAGCTATGGGCAAAATCCAGCAGATCGAGCTTCATATGCTCGGGAAAATTCTCGTACCAGCCGGCGCTGGTGCGCGCCGCCGTCACCAGCTTTTTCACGGCCGGCTTGCGCTCGGTTTCGTAACGGACAAGGCCATCGAGGATATCCGCTTCCGCATCCAGCGCCTTGGTCAGCGCGATCGCGTCCTCGATGGCGAGCCGGGTGCCCGACCCGATCGAGAAATGCGCCGAGTGCAGCGCGTCGCCGATCAGCACGATATTCTTGAACGACCAGTGCTCGTTCCAGATCCACGGAAAGTTGCGCCACGCCGATTTGTTCGACACCAGCCGATGCCCGTCAAGCGTTGAAGCGAAGACGCGTTCGCATATCGCTTGCGATTCCGCGGGTGTCTTGTCGGCAAAGCCGTAGCGTTGCCAGGTCGCGGGGTCGCATTCCACCAGGAACGTGCTCATGTCAGGCGAGTATCGATAGTGATGGGCGTTGAATGCGCCGAGCCCGGTTTCCACAAAGGTCTGCGACAGCGTCTCGAACCGTTTTGTGGTGCCGTACCAGACAAATTGATTGGCCGAATGGGACACCGACGCGCCGAATTCACTTTCGAAGGTGCGACGCGCCAGCGAATTCAGGCCATCGGCGGCGACAATCAGGTCGTAACCGGTCAGCTGGTCCACGGACTGGATCGGCGTATCGTATCGCGGCGTGACCCCGGCCGAGCATGCGCGTTGCTGAAGGATGGTGAGCAAATCGAGCCGGCCGATCGAGGAGAAGCCGACGCCGTCGATCGCGACGCTCTCGCCACGTAAATTGAGCGTTATGTTCTTCCAGCTTTCCATCCTCGGCGCGATGGCGTCGACCGTTTCGGGATCGTCGGCACGCAGGAATTCCAGCGCCTGCTCGGAAAACACCACCCCGAACCCAAAGGTGGCGCCGGCGGCATTCTGTTCGAACAGATCGATTGACGCGTCGGGGTGCAGTTTTTTCCACAGATACGCGAAATAGAGACCTCCGGGGCCTCCGCCGATCACGGCGATACGCACGATCTTCCTCCCAAGGGTCGGACACACGCCCGAAGCCGGCGTGAACGGCATACTACCGGACGTCATTCGGAATCGATAGAGAGCTGACCGCCAATCCATCACCGCAAGGGGCGGTGCGCAGCGGTCAGCCAAGGTTAGCCGGCCGGCGTTATCGGCACTTGCCGGATGAGACCAGGCTTGGCCCTAGTAGCAGCGTCGCACGAGCACGCCGTTCACCGAAGCTTCGTTTGGTGTCGATCACGTCCAACCACGAAAGGTCACTTTTTCTCTGCTTCGGTCAGGACTTTTCGGCATCCAGCCGTGAGCTTGTCGCTCGATTTGGACAGGCAGGCGATAATCCTGCCGCCGCCCGGCGTCGTGCCTTTGCAATATTTTTGATAGTCGCCCTTGCAGGCGCTGCGTTGCTCGGCGGTGAGCTCCTGGGAAAAAGCGGCTTCGGAAGCGCACAGCAGGGCGGCAATCAGGACGGCGCGTAGCATTTGTACTTTCCTTTCCGATTTTCAGTTGATCATGTGTTGCAGGGTAACCCCAGTCACGTCGCACCTCTTTGGAAAAATCAGGTGATTAGCTTTCTTGCGGCTTGATCGCGGAGCCAGTGTATTGAAACTCCCGGTATTGAAACGCCGGTATCGAAAACCGGAAAATCGCTGTTTGAGCCATGCGGCCGAAGCCAATCCGCCCGATGCCGGCCGCAGTCATAAGGAGAAACCATGAATATCAGAAGCAGGTGGCTTACGTTCTACGCCGAACATGTCGAGCAGACCTCCAAGGAAATATTCGGTTACGTCGAAAAAATGATTGTCGGGACGTTGATCGTCTCGGCGGGAGCCCATGTATCGAGCAACGAGCCGGCGATCGTTTTGTTCGGCTATCTGCGTCATGGCCTGGTCGGCCGCGGCGTCGAGCTGTTCGGGGTGATCCTCCTTGTCCTGAATTTCCTCGATGGCTTTTATAAACTTGCAAAGCTGAACTGGCACGCCGCGTACCAGATCGTCATGTCATTCTGCTACGTCGCGTTGTCGGTCCGGTTGATCCAGTTGATCCTCGCCTTTCGCGGGGAGTAGCCGGCGGGTCTCGCGAAGATTAGCGAGACTGCCGGCTGCGCAGGCGCATGGTCTATCGCGCCGCAAACTGGCCCAGGACACCCTGGCACGCGGGGGAAAGCGAAGCCGCCTGCGTCGCCAGGCATTGCACGATACGGCCGCCGCCGGGCGCAATGCCGCCGCACAACGCACGAACATCTCCGCCGCATGCCGACCTCAAGACGAACAACTCCTCGCGCGGCCGCATCGGCCGCAGCACCAGCACGGGCGCCGGCGCGGCGGCGGGAGCAGCGCCAGGACTGCCGGTCGCAGCCGTTGCCGCCGCGCCGCCGCCGCTGGCGGCATTGACCGCCTGCTCGCAGGCTGGCGAGACTTTCGACTTGTTCTTCTCCAGACATTGCAGCGCCGGGGCGCCCCCGGTCGGCACGCCGGCGCAGACCTTTTGATAATCGGAGCGGCATGCACTGCGAATGGCGGCAACCTGCGCGCTGCTTGGCTTTTTGGCTGCTGCGTCCGCGGCTGCCTTGGGGGCCGCCGGCGCCGCGGTTTCGGCCGGCTTGGCTGTTGCGGACTCGGTCTTGGACCCGGCATTGGGCGCCGCGGCCGGCGCCGCCTCGGCTTTGGGTGCAGCGGAAGGCTCTACCGCGCGCACCGCGGTTTGACAGCCTGACGAGAGGCTCGACATGTTTTTCTGCAGGCATTGCAGCGAGTCCGCGCCGCCCGGCGGGACACTGGCGCAATGGGCTTGATAGTCGGAGCGGCATTCGGACCGGATGGCGCTGCGTTGCGCATCGGTCGGCGCTTGCGAAAATGCCGGCGTTAAACCTGTGAATATGACCGTTGCCATCGACGCCCACAGCGTCGCCGCACGTCTCAACGTGTTGATCATTTTACGATATCCTTGTCGTTGCAGTGCGGCAGCGGCTTCTGCGCTGCAGCAGCGGCTTCAATCGCAGTGAAATCTTCTAAAAAAGGTCGACAGAAAAATTTTCGCGAGCAATATCATTTTCTTTTTCGAGTACTACTGCAAGTAGATTGTTTGCCATTTTCATGGGGTAGCCGAAGCCGCGTTCTTCTGAATAAAAAACTTTTTTCCAGAGCAAAACGAATTGGGGTACGGGAATGAAGCCGACGCGATCGCCAGCATTCAGCAGATTGGATGTCGGGATGAGGCGAACAGCCCCGAACGCGTGCCGTCTGTGCTTCGCCATGGCGGCATTGGTCGTGCTGACCGGCTGCGAACAAAATAGTTTTGTGCCACCGCCGCCGCCGAAGGTGGATGTCGGATTGCCGGTGCAGCAATCCGTCACGCGCTTTCTCGAAGCCACCGGCAACACCGCCCCGATCAAATCAGTCGATCTCGTCGCGCGGGTGCAGGGCGTGCTGCAATCGATCGACTACAAGGACGGCACCCTGGTGAAGGAAGGTGCGTCGCTGTTCACGATCGAGCCCGAAACCTACAAGCTGAAATTGGAGCAGGCCCAGGCGGCCGAGGCCGGCGCGCAGGCATCGGTCAAGCAGGCCGAAGCCGATTTCAAGCGCCAGTCGGATCTGGTTTCGAGACAAGCCGTCTCGCAGGCAACGCTTGATCAGTCCACTTCTTCGCGCGACAACGCCCAGGCCAACCTGCAGCAGGCCCAGGCCAACACCAGGATTGCGGCGGTCAATTTCGGCTATACCAATGTCGTCGCGCCCTTCGACGGTATCGTCAGCGCGCATCTGGTCTCGGTCGGCGAACTGGTCGGCGCGGCGTCGCCGACCCAACTCGCCACCATCGTGCAGTTGGACCCGATCTACGTCAATTTCAACGTCAACGAACAGGATGTCCTGCGTGTTCGCGCGGAAGCCAAACGGCGGGGATTGACGGCGAGCGATCTCACGCAACTGCCGATCGAGGTCGGACTGCAGACCGAGACCGGCTATCCGCACAAGGGCAAACTCGACTATGCGGCGCCGACCATCAACCAGTCGACGGGAACGCTGGCGGTGCGCGGCGTTCTGCCGAATGCCGAGCGCGTCTTGCTGCCCGGATATTATGTGCGCGTCCGCGTTCCCATCGATCAGCAGCAGAACGCCTTGCTCGTCCCCGATGTCGCATTGGGCAGCGATCAGGCCGGACGCTATGTATTGGTGGTCAACGCCGAAAACGTCGTCGAGCAGCGCAAGGTCCAGACCGGACCGGCCGAGGGCGATTTGCGCGTGATCGAAAGCGGCCTGAAGCCGGATGACCGGGTTGTCACCGCCGGGCTGTTGCGCGCGATCCCCGGCCAGAAGGTCGATCCGCAACTGCAGAAGATCGAAGCGCCACCGGCACCAACCAAACAGGACCGGCCATGATTTCGAAATTCTTCATCGAACGGCCGGTGCTCTCCAACGTCATCGCCATCCTGATGATCCTGATCGGCGGCGTGTCGCTGTTCAGCCTTGCGGTCGCGCAATACCCGGATGTCGTGCCGCCAACCGTGCAGGTCACGACACGCTATCCCGGCGCCAGCGCCAAGACCGTCATCGATACCGTGGCACTGCCGATCGAGCAGCAGGTCAACGGCGTCGAGGACATGCTCTACATGCAGTCCTACAGCGGCGCCGACGGCACCTATTCGCTCACGGTTACCTTCAAGATCGGCACCGATCTGAACTTCGCGCAGGTATTGGTGCAGAACCGGGTGTCGAGCGCGTTGTCGCAGCTCCCTCAATCGGTGCAGAACCAGGGCGTCACCGTGCAGAAGAAGTCCACCGCGATTCTCTTATTCGTGACGCTGACTTCCCCGAACGCGACTTACGATAGTCTTTTTCTGTCCAACTACGCCACGATCAACCTGCGCGATGAACTGTCGCGGTTATCAGGGGTCGGCAACGTGACGGTGTTCGGCGCCGGTCAGTATTCGATGCGGGTCTGGCTCGATCCGAACAAGCTGCAGGTGCGCGGGTTGATGCCCCAGGATGTCATTCAGGCGATCCAGCAGCAGAGCCAGCAGGTCACCGCGGGTCAGGTCGGAATGCCGCCGACGCCATCGGGACAGGCATTTCAGTATACCCTGAACGTCAACGGCCGGCTGGACGAGACAAGCGAATTCGAGGACGTCATCGTCAAGACCGGCAACAACGGCGACGTCACCCGGGTGCGCGATGTCGGATCGGTCGAGCTGGGAGCGCAGACCTACAGCCAGATATTCTCACTCAACAAGCATCCCGCCACCGGCATCGGGGTATTCCAGTCGCCCGGCGCCAACGCGCTCGAGGTCGAGAAGGCGGTCAGGAAAAAAATGGCGACGCTCGCTGCCGCCTTTCCGCAGGATGTAAAATTCGACATTCCGTTCGACACCACCAAATTCGTCTCGGCGTCGATCGACGAAGTCTACAAGACGCTGATCGAGGCCGGCCTTCTGGTTCTGGTCGTGATCCTGATCTTCCTGCAGGACTGGCGCGCGATGCTGGTGCCGGCGACCACGGTGCCGGTCACCATCATTGGCGCGTTCGCCGCGATGGCGGCGCTCGGATTCACCGTCAACCTGTCGACGTTATTTGCGATCGTGCTGGCGATCGGCATCGTGGTCGACGATGCCATCGTCGTGGTCGAAGGCGCCGCCCACAATATCGAGCAGGGCATGTCCGGCCATGACGCCGCGATCAAGGCGATGGACGTGCTGTTCGCGCCGATCGTCGGCATCACGCTGGTGCTGATCTCGGTGTTCCTGCCGGCGGCTTTTCTGCCGGGGCTTACCGGGCGCATGTACGCCCAGTTCGCGCTGGTGATCGCGGCGACCGCGCTGCTCAGCGCCGTCAACGCCGCGACCTTGAAGCCGACCCAATGCGCGCTGTGGCTGCGCCGGCCGGTTCCGCCCGAACAGCGCAACTGGTTCTATCGCGGCTTCAACTCGGTCTATGACCGTCTCGAAAGGGGTTATGCCGGGCTGATCGGCCGCATGGTCGCGCACAGCGGCCTGTCGGTGATGTCCGCGCTGATCGTGATCGGCGTTGCCGGTTACGGCCTGTCGCGCGTACCGACCGGCTTCATCCCGATCGAGGACCAGGGCTACCTGCTGGCGGCGGTGCAATTGCCCGACGGCGCCGCGCTCGACCGCACCCAGCGCGTGCTCGATTCCGTCAGCGAAATGGCCGGCAAGACGCCAGGCGTCGAGGAGGTGATCAGCATCGCCGGCATATCGGCCCTCGACAGCAGTTCGAGCCTCGCCAACGCCGGCGTCGCCTATCTGATCCTCAAGGACTGGAGCGCGCGCGGGCCCGGCGAGGATTTGCGGTCGCTGGTGGTCGGCCTCAACCAGAAGCTTGCCGCGATTCCGGAAGCGCGGATCCTCGTGATTCCGCCGCCGCCGATACAAGGCATCGGCAACGCCGCCGGTTTCGCGATGCAGATCGAACTGCGCGACGGCAACTCCGACTTTGGCAAACTGCAAGCCATTACCGCCGCCATGGTTGCCAGTGCGCAGACCCAGAGCGCGCTGCAGCGCGTGAGTTCGTCATTCCGCTCGATGGTGCCGCAATTCGATGTCGAGATCGACCGGATCAAGACCCAGACCCTGCATGTCACGACCGACCAGGTGTTCTCGACGCTGGCCTCCTATCTGGGATCGACCTATGTCAATCAGTTCAACAAGTTCGGCCGCACCTTCCAGGTCTATGCCCAGGCAAGCTCGCAGTTTCGCCTGACGCCGCGCGACATCGAAAAACTGATGGTGCGCAACAGCCAGGGCGACATGATTCCGCTCGGCACGGTGGCGAAGATCACGCCTTCGGTGGGCCCGTCGCTGATCAGCCTGTACAACCTCTATCCATCCGCGACCATTATCGGCCTGCCGGCGCAGGGTTTTAGCTCCGGCCAGTCGATGGCGCTGATGGAGGAGATCGCCGCCAAGACGCTGCCGCCGGGCACCGGCTACGAGTGGACGGCGATGTCGTACCAGGAGAAGGTGGTCGGCGGCCAAATCTACTTCGTGTTCGGCCTTGCCATGCTGCTGGTCTATCTGGTGCTGGCCGGACAATATGAAAGCTGGTACGCGCCGATCGCGGTCATTCTGGCGGTTCCGCTTTCATTGCTCGGCCCGATGGCGGTTCTGACCGGCTTAAGAATAGAGAACAATCTCTATACCCAGATCGGACTGATCCTCTTGATCGCGCTGTCGGCCAAGAACGCCATTCTGATCGTCGAAGTGGCGCTGGAGCTTCACGTCCGCGATCGCAAGCCGCTGCTGGAATCGGCGGTCGCGGCGGCGCGGGCGCGGTTCCGGCCGATCCTGATGACCTCGTTTGCCTTCATCCTCGGCGTGGTGCCGCTGGTGCTGGCGACCGGCGCCGGAGCCAGCGCCCGCAAATCGATCGGCATCACCGTGTTCTCCGGCATGATCGCCTCGACCTGCCTTGCCGTGCTGTTCGTTCCGACGTTTTTCGTCGTGGTTCAGCGACTCGAGAACTGGCTCGCCGAGCGCGGACGGAAAACACCCAGCGCCCAAACGATCTCGCAGGCGGGGCCCTGATAGATTTACGCGCACAAGCAGGTGCTTGGCGCGTGTGCCCATAAACTCCTGGTGCAACGTTTTACCGGTGTCCGCTTTGGACCGCATGACGGATTGAAGTCAGGCATCGCGCCAAGTCCGAAAACCTGCCCATAACCTGACAAACGCAACCGGCCCAGCGGGAACACGTTGTCGCGAAACCTCACCTTAGGCTGTACGGCCTGCCAATAACCACGTGCGCCGCCGTCCCGCCGGTGCTAGAATTCGGTCGGTCCCAACGGCGTCTGCTGCCATGAATCAGAACATCTGATTCTTCGGGACCCCGGATGGCATGCAGTCTCGCCTATGCGGTGAGCGGCGAAGCCCCGCCGTTGGTGATGTCGGCGACTTGGCTCACGCGAGCGCGAATCCACCGGGCCCGTCGGACGCTTCATTTAAGCGAAATCGGACGCGCGCGCGCAAGTTTCGGAGATTTATGGAGGAAAACATGCGTGCATCAATAATTCAGACGATGAGTCGCTCGATTCCGGCCGCCGTGATCGGAGCCTGGGTTGCTGTCGGCGCCCCGGCGCCGGCGCGCGCCAACGTCATCACCGATTGGGACGAGAAAGCCGTCGCTGTCGTTACGCCAATGGCCAGCCTTAGCGGCACCTTGCCATACATGGCACAGCGGATGATGGGAATGGTCCACGCCGCGATGTTCGACGCGGTCAATTCGATCGAACAGCGCTACCGGCCGTATCTGGTGCAGCTGCCTGCAGCCCCGACCACGTCGAAGGAGGTCGCTGCTGCGGCGGCAGCCGCCGCGGTTCTGGCGACAATTGATCCAAAGACAGCGGGTGACATGAAAGCCGCCCTCGCGACCTACCTTGCGCCCCTTCCCGATGGCGCCGCGAAATCGGATGGCATCGCGCTCGGCGAGGCAGTTGCGGCAAAAGTGTTGGAGGCACGGGCGAACGATGGTTGCGATGCGCCCGATGCCTACCGGCCGAGGACCACGCCGGGCGTCTATGTGCCGACCACGATCACGCTGTCCTCGATGTGGCCGAACCTGAAGCCGTTCGCCATGGCCAACGGATCCCAATTCCGGCCAAACCCGCCGATTGCGCTGGAGAGCAAGGAGTGGGCAACAGACTACAACGAGATCAAGGACTATGGTGGACAGATCAGCGCGAAGCGAACGGCACAGCAGACCGAGACTGCCCGGTTCTGGCTCATGGGTGGACCAGTGGCGTATCACCCCCTCGTACGCCAGCTCGTGATCGCAAAGCAGATGAGTGTCGTCGACAGCGCGCGGTTCATGGCGCTCGTGGCGGTTGGGCTCAACGATGCAATTATCGCTGTGTTGGACGCCAAGTATCATTACAACTTCTGGCGGCCGATCACGGCAATTCGCAACGGCGATATCGATGGCAACCCGGCCACCGATAGTGAGGCAACCTGGCAGCCGATCGCCAACACGCCGATGCATCCGGAATACCCGTGCTCGCATTGCATCCAGAGCGGCAGCGTCGCAGCCGTCGTCAAGGTGGTGCTGGGAGGCGAGGACATCCCCGAGGTCGCGCTGACAAGCCCTACGGCACCCGGCGTAACCCACCGTTGGACCAACATGACGGCCCTTACCGAAGAGGTTGCAAATGCTCGCATCTGGGCCGGCTTCCATTATCGCTCCTCAACCCGCGTCGGGACGGATATGGGGCTTCAGATCGGCGAATACGTTGTGAAGAACGTGATGCAGCCCGTTGTAACGAGTTCACGATGAACGGTTGCTGCGCCGGCCTTCGACTAGCGAGTCCGGCGTAGTTCCGTTGCCGACGTAATGTCCACTTCGCTTGAAAACGCTCTATTGCAACCGCCAGGACTTGGGCAGCGCTTTCAGCCGCTCGAGGATGCTTCCCAAAATGCCCTTGGGCAGGAAGATGATGAAGACCACCAGCAGCACGCCGTAGACGAGATTGTCCCAGCCGACCGCCCTGGTGCCGAAGCCGATGCGCAGCACTTCGGCCAGCAGGATGGTGATGGCCGCGCCGACCGTCGGCCCGAGCGACACATAGAGGCCGCCGACGATGACGGCAAAAACCATCTGCAGGGATACCGATATGCCGCTCACCGTGTCCGGGGAGATGAACATCTGGTACTGGCAGTACAGCGCGCCGGCGAGCGAGGTCATCAGCGCAGAGATCACGGTGATCTTGAGCTTTTCCTTGGTCACGTTGACGCCGGCGGCGGCGGCGGCATCCTCATCCTCCGAGATGGCCTCCAGCGCATAACGGTCCATGCTGCCGTCGACCCAGCGCCAGATCACGAGGCCGAGTGCCCAGATCCCGAGCGCGATCAGATACCAGGTCACCTTGTCGTCGAATTGCAGCGCCAGCAGATGGCTGCCCCTGGTCCGGTCGGGCGTGTATCCAAGCGAGCCGCCGGTATAGTCGCGGGTCGCGGTAATGACCTGCAGGACGATTCCGGACAGCGCCAGCGTGACCAGCACGAAATAGTGGCCGGTGATGCGAAAACGAAAACATGGATACGCCACGATCACCGCCAGTACCGCAGCAGCGGTCATCGCGATGGGGATGCCGAGCCACGGCGATACGCCGAGATGGTTCCACAACAGCGCTGTCACATAGGCGCCGACGCCCATGAACCCGCCATGCCCCAATGACACCAGGCCGAAGCGGCCCATCATCGACCAGGACGTATAGGCAAACGACCAGATCAGGATCAGGATCAGAATGTGCAGATGATAGGGCTCGCGATAGACGAAGGGCAGCGCGATCAGCGCTGCGCCGGCAATCCAGGGCAATGACCGAGACACTGACCGAGACACCGATTGACGCAAGCTCACGAGCGCCTCGCCAGCAGCCCGGCGGGCCTGATGAACATCATGACGATGAAGAAGGCGAAGGCCAGCACGTAGCCCCATTCGAGATCGGAAAACAGCCCGCCGAGCGAGATGATCTCGGCGAACACGAACGCCGCCACGAAGCCGCCGACGAAATTGCCGAGACCACCCAGCACGCAGATCAGGAACGTGATCGGTCCGAACGACAGGCCGACAAACGGATGGATGTCGTATTGCAGCACCAGCAGGCAGGACGCGAGGCCGGCCAGCGCGCCGCCCAGTGCCGAGGTAATGAGATAGATACGACGGGTGTCGACGCCCATCAGCGCCATGATCTGCCGATCCTGCGAGATGGCGCGGATCGCGGTGCCGACAAAGGTGCGCTTCATGAACAGATAAACCAGCACCATGCCGATCAGCGCCACGCCAAAGGCCAGCAGGCGCGAATAGCTGAAATGCATCTCGGCGAACTGCAGCACCGGCAATCGGATGCCGAGGTTGCGGAAGTCGATGCCGAACGCGACGGTGGCGAAGCTCTGCAACACGAACAGCACGCCGCCGGTGGCGAGCAGCTGGTTGATCGGCGGCGCCGAGAGCAGCGGCGCGATCACCAGCAAATGCAACAGCGCCCCGAGGCCCGCCACCAGCAGGATCGTGAGCGGCGCCGCAACGAAATATGAAAGCCCGAAATACTGGACCAGATAGTACATGCCGTACATGCCGATCATCACCAGTTCGGCGTAACAGATCCACGTCACGTCGATGACGCCGAAGATCAGGTTCAGCCCAAGCGCCAGCAGCGCCAGCACGCCGCCGAGCAGAATCCCGTTCACGACAGCTTCGAGCAGGTAGATGTCGAAAATATCCATCATCGTTTTATCTACACTCCAAGGTCTTACACTCCGAGATAGGCTTGCCGGATGGTGTCGTTGGCCAACATCTCGCTCGATTTGCCCGAGGCGCGGATCGTGCCCGCTTCCAGCAGGTAGGCGCGATCGACCACGCGCAGGACCTGCTGCACGCTCTGCTCGACAATCAGCACGGTGAGGCCGCCGGCGCGGATTCGCTTCACCAGTTCGAAAACCTGCTGAACCACGACCGGCGCGAGGCCGGCCGAGGGTTCGTCGAGCAGCAGCAATTTCGGATCGGACATCAGGGCGCGGCCGATCGCGCACATCTGCTGCTCGCCGCCGGACATGGTGCCGGCGAGCTGGTGCCGGCGCTCCTTCATGCGCGGGAAAAGATCGAACACGAACGCCAGGCGTTCGGCGTAGCGCGCCCGCGCCTCCGGCATGAAGGCGCCCATCTTGAGGTTGTCCTCGACGCTCAGGCGGGGAAACAGCCGGCGATTCTCCGGCACATGGGCGATGCCGAAACTGACGATGCGATGCGCCGGCGTTTTCAGGACGTCGGTGCCCTCCATGGAAATCGCGCCCGCGCGCGGCCGGATTAAGCCCGAGATCACCCGCATCAAGGTGGTCTTGCCGGCGCCGTTGGGGCCGATCACTCCCACCGCCTCGCCCGCCTTGACGTCCAGACTGACGCCGAACAGCGCCTGGAAGCTCCCGTAGCCCGCGTCGACCGATCGCAGCTCAAGCATGCGCGGCTCCCTGACGGCGCGCCTGCGCCGCGGCGGCCTGGGTCGCATCGGCGTCGGTGCCGAGATAAACCTCGATCACCCGCGGATCGCTCGACACCTCGCCCGGCAACCCTTCCGAAATCTTCTCGCCGTGGTCCAGCACCATCACGCGATCGACCACGCGCATCAGCACGCCCATGATGTGCTCGACCCAGATGATGGTGATGCCGAGCTCGTCGCGGATCTTGCGCAGCATGTCGGCCGCCTGCACCATCTCGGTGTCGTCGAGCCCGCCCAGGCTTTCGTCGGCCAGCAGCAGCTTCGGTCCGGTCGCCAGTGCCTTGGCCAGCTCGAGCTTCTTCAACCCGGCGGCGCCAAGCCCGTCGACCCCCATGCTGCGGTCCGACGGCAGGCCGACGATGGCGAGCGCGCGTTCCGCCGCCTCCTCGGCTTTCGCACGGCTGTGCCGGCCCTGGCCGAAATAGCCGGCCAGCGCGACGTTCTCGAACATCGTCAGGCGATGGAACGGCCGCGGGATCTGAAAGGTGCGGCCGATGCCGCGATTGATGATCCGGTGCGGCGCGAGACCGGAGATCTCGGCGCCGTCGAACTTCATCGAGCCTGACGTCGGCGCGAACGTGCCGGACAGCATGTTGAAGATCGTGCTCTTGCCCGAGCCGTTCGGGCCGATCAGGCCGAGAATCTCGCCCTGATCGACCTTGAACGACACGTCGTTGACGGCCTTGAAGCCGCCGAACCGCTTTACCAGGTTTTGAACGATCAGCACGGCGGTCCCCTTCGTCTGTCCGGGATCACCTACTTGTAGCTATAGGTCGTGCCCGCCGGCAGCGGCAGCACGGCCTCGCGCTGCGCCTGGCTCTTCGGCCACACCACATACGACTTGTCGTCGACGTACTGAATGATTACCGGGAACGAGCGCTCGTTCTGGCCGGCGAACTGGGTGCCTTCGCCGAAGAACTTGACGCCGAAGCCCAGCATGGTGCCGCCTTCGGGAAGGTCGACGTCCAGCGACGCCTTGCGCAGCGCGTCGGGATCGACACCACCATATTGCTTGATGGCGCGCGGCAGCACTTCGGTCAGGAACACGTAGGTGTTCGACGCGGCCATGCCGACATGAGCCGACCGGATTGCCACGCCCGGCTTCACCTTGTCGAACTCCTCGCCAACCATCTTGATGACCGGCGGCAGCTTGGCATCCATGGATTTCTGGTTCGCGAGCCAGATCGAGATCGGATCGGTGTTGAAGAGATAATTCGCGTCAGGGCCGAGGCCTTCCTTGAGCTTCTCGTACACGCCGTAGCCCGCGCCATGGCCGACCAGGGCCCCGAACTTCAGCCCCTGTTCGCGCGCCTGGCGCATCAAGAGCGTGATGTCGGGGTTGTAGCCGGTGTGGAAGATCACATCGGGTTGAGCCCGCTTCAGTTTTGTCACCAGCGCGGAGAGATCGGGGGCAGTTGCCGAATACCCCTCCTTCAGCACGATGTTGAAGCCGGCCTTCTTGGCGCCGGCCACGTTGCCTTTGGCGACGTCGACCCCGTAGGCGCCATCCTCGTGGATGATCGCGACGCGGAGGTCCTTCGGCTCCTTGCCGAACTTGGACTGGGAGTTCTGGGCGATGAAGTCCATCGTCAGCATGCCGAACTGATCGCCGCTCGCCTGCGGACGGAAGACATATTTGTAATTCTTGTTATCGAGCACCGCCGAGGAAATGCAGGTGGTGATCCACATGAACTTCTTGAGCTGCTCGACGCGGGCGGCCACCGGCACGCACTGCGCCGACGAAAAGAAGCCCAGCAGCATGTCGACCTTTTCCTGCTCGACCAAACGGACCGCCTCGTTGATGGCGACATCGGGCTTGCTCTGGGCGTCGGCATAGATTGCCTCGATCTTGTAACCTTCCACGCCGGTCTTGGCGTAGTGGTCGAGCATGATCTTGGCGCCGATGTACTGCAGCTCCGAACCGCCACCCGCGAGCGGGCCGGTCAGGTCGAAAATGACTCCGATCTTGATTTTCTTGTCACTGTTCTGGGCCTGGGCGGAAACCGCCACGCCCAGCATCGCACCCGCAGCCATCAGCCCGCCGAGCAGGCGGGCAGCCTTACGCGCCAGCATCAAAGCCTCCCTGGAATTTGTGCATTGCGTTTCTTGATTGTTGTTGGTTGCCATCACATGGGCAGCGCGGAGCGATGTCAAGCGGCTGGCATCCCCGATGCGAGCCGGGAGGTAAAATTGCCGAAGCGCGCTTCGGCGCGCGGCGGCGAGACGACGAAAGTCGAAGATTTTGCCTGGGCCGTGTGCACGGATTCACGATGGCAAAGGCCGATCAGGTTTGACCAACGCTTGGGACCCGGAGGAGAGTCCGATCTTTTAAAGAAATGCCCCACGAACTGGACCACGCGGCGCGTGTCGAATCGCAAATTCAACGCTCAATCATATGCCTCGAATGGGATGGGCCGCGGCTTGAACCGGCCGGTGCAACTCCAGCAAGCGTCGGGCTTCCACGTCCCGCCCCTGCTTCAACAGCGTCGCGAGAAGGGTATATTCCAGCAGATCCCGCTGCGCCCTGCTGCCCCCGATTCGTGCGTGGTCGACCATCGCGGGGATGAGATGCCTGCTCGCCTCAGCCCACTTCTGATCCGCTATGGCGCGATACGCCTCCGCAAATTGGCGCACGAGATCCGCAGCAGGGCCAGTCGCATCCCGGATGATTGCCTGCAGCGCCTCTCCGTCTCCGGCCATCGCGTGGGCGAGTGCGGCATGGAGGTCCGCGAAACCCAGTCCAGGTTTCGGAAAGTAGCGCTTTGCATAATCACTGACGGCTTTCCAGCGCTCCGGTGGGACCGCCAGCCCTGCAAGTTCCGCGCGGTAGAGGATGGAAGCACTATCCGTGAGCACGGTGAGCGGCGGTGAGAGGGTTGCGCCGGGTGCAACGCTACCGTCGATCATCCGCCACAACAAATCAGCGTCACGCTGCGCCAGCGCCCAAAGCGCCACGTGCCAGCAGAGGTGGCAATGCAGAAGTCCTGTCCTGGCGTAGTCACCTAACCAGCGATCCAGGAAGTCGAGCCCCGCGGAAGTCTCGCCGGTTTCGTAATAGACATGCGCGCGGACATGCGCGGCGTGGGCATTTCGGGGATTGAGCGCAAGCGATTGATCGATCATGGCGGCCGCTCGCGCCGTCTGGCCGGTCTCCCCTAAGGAAAAGGCGTGCTGGCTGAGAAACCACCAGTCATTGCCGTAATGGGGGGCGAGCGAAGTCGTGTAAGCCAGCAGTTCTGCTTTCCGCCCGGGTTGACCGGAGAAGCCGATGAGGCCGTAGATGTTGGTGCAGGTTTGGGCGATCAGCGCATCGCGCGGATGCTCTGCCACGTGGGCGCGAATGGCGCGATAGGCTTCGGGGACCTTGCCGTCGATCAGGAGGCCCAACGCATGCAGATGCGCCGCCTCCTTGCGTGGCAGGCCGTCGCCAAGGGCACGCGCTTTGGCCATGGCTGCTCTGGCTGCAGGCACGTTCCCCATGATCTGGTACGCGCGGGCGATGCCACTATGCGCCAGCGCGAAGTCCGGATCAGCTTCGATGACCGCGGCAAAACCTTCTTCGATGCCGGGAGCCGCTCCGAGAAGGCGGTCCACCGCCTCGACATACAAATCCCGTGCTGTAGCTGAAGACGTCGATATCAGGTTATCGAATCGGTCTCGAAGCATTCCGCCTCGCCCCTCACACCTTGATCATCCGCTTGCCGCGGTTTTCGCCGGCCAATAGTCCGATCAGCGCCTTCGGCGTGTTTTCCAGGCCGTTGATGACGTCCTCCTGAACCTTCAGCTTGCCAGAAGAGACCCACGACTGCAGATCGGAAAGCGCCTCGCCGCGCTGATCCATGAAGTCCATCACGATGAAGCCTTGCATGGTCAAGCGCTTGACCACGATCAGGCCGGGCACGCCGCGCGGGCCATGCGCCGACGGCACGCCGTCATATTGCGAGATCGCGCCGCAGCAGGCGATGCGGCCGCGATTGTTCATTTGCGCGAGGCAAGCTTCGAGAATGTC
>Ga0209871_1000013_pt1 | contig 55695 bp, 54 predicted proteins | sample OrgsoiDNA2013045_FD_185795 | JGI IMG/M metagenome (GOLD analysis project Ga0209871, IMG submission 185795) | Permafrost soil microbial communities from the Arctic, to analyse light accelerated degradation of dissolved organic matter (DOM) -... | ecosystem: Environmental > Terrestrial > Soil >... | reverse complement strand
CCTGGTCGTGGCCACCGCCGCTATCCGAGCCCAGTTCGGCCGTCGGCTGGCCTCCGTCTACGCTCCGGCCGTCATCGCGAGCTTCGGCTCAGGGAACGCCAAGATCGAAATCAGGGAGGTCTTTCCTGGGGGCACGACCGCGTATCGCGCCGCTCTCCAGGCGGATCTACGCACCAGGAAGACCAGCGACGCTCAGCTCCTTGATAACAGCCATATCACGGTCTCAGCCACCGCGAGGGCACAGCTTCTGAGCGGCGACATTGATCCGCGGCTGCCGATGCTCATCGCCGCCATGGCTGCTGCATACCCGGTGCGGATCGTGGACTTCGGCGGCCAGTCACCGGGTGGCGGACCCGCGAGCCTCCTGCGGTCCATGGACTTGGCGACGCACGTCAGCGCGGCGCACCTCGCGGCGTCGGCATACGCCAGCTGGATGCAGTCGTTGGTAAGTGCCCAACGCGCCCAGTACCTGCCCGCGTTGAGCGAGCTGGTCACGCTGCCTGCTGGCAAGACCGTGCTGCGGATCGAGTTTGACGTGCCCAGCCCGCTCAGTTAGCTGCAGATGCGCTGCAGCTCGCTGCTGTCAGCGCGCCGAGACCAGGCTCCGCCATGACAAAACGCAGCCAGCTCAGCCGAACAGGCAGCGCAGATCGCCGCGGCCGTGACAGCTGTCACACATTGCCGGGCCGTCGGGTCAGTGGGGCGTAGCCCGCAAGAACCGGCAAGGAGATCACCATGGACGCGCGTCTCAACTACCACGGCAACACTGTTGCGGCGAAGTTCGCGAAGTACATGAACTCGGCGGGAGCAGTGGTGTCGAACTCGGCCCTACCAGCCGCCACGCAGGAGCTGGTGAAGATCCGGGCCAGCCAGATCAACGGCTGCGCCGCCTGCACCGACATGCACACCAAAGACGCCGGACACGCTGGGGAAAGCTCGGTGCGGCTCAACCTGGTCGCAGTCTGGCGGGAGGCGAAGGTCTTCACCGAGGCCGAGCGGGCCGCTCTGGAACTCACTGAGCAGGGCACCCGCATCGCCGATGCAGCCGGTGGTGTCACCGACGAGGCCTGGACGAATGCGGCCAAGCACTACGACGATGACCAGCTCGCGGCGCTGGTGTCTCTCATCGCCCTCATCAACACCTACAACCGCATCAACGTCATCATCCAGCAGCCCGCCGGTGACTACCAGCCCGGCCAGTGGGGATAACCGTCTGGTTGCGTCAGGCAGGCGGGACGAACTCACCAGTCCAGTCCTGCCCCACCTGACGCATCGCAGTTCGACGCCTCGGCGGATCGAGGCTAAGGCCGGCCGAATCGCCGGCCGCACGAACAGCCCTTCACCCTCCGCGGCAGATCCGGATGGTGGCGGCTAGCAAGAGCCCGCAGAAACTAGCTATACTTATGGCTATGTCAGTCAGTGAGCAGATGCCCCTGGCGGACGTTAAGAACCGGCTCTCGGAGGTCGTGGACCGCCAGGACTACGGCGTCCGCGCACCGCATGGCCGATGAGGAAGGCCCTGCGCGCCTCGGCGTGCCCCTCCTGGTATTCGTTGCTGCCGCGGCGCTGCTGGGCGAGTTCCTCGTAGGAGGAGTGGTCACCAGCCATGTCAGGTCACCTCCCGGTCGAACGCCCCTGGGCTGGGCCGTGTTCGGTTTCGCAGATCTTTTGTTCGTGTAAGGCACGGGCACCTCGGCTGACTCGGCGCTGCGAGTCTTGCGGAACACTGTCAGCAAGATCACACTGGTCCTCGCCTCACGCAGGTGATGACCGTCGCCAGCAGAATCCGGAAAGGACGAAAGCAGCGGTGACGATGACATCCGACATCTCCTGGAGCGGGCCGGAAGGAACCTTTAACCTGCGGGTGGCGGCGATCATCAGCCGCGGCGATGAGGTCCTGCTCTGCAGCGTCGATGGGCTCGGCCACTGGTTCCTGCCCGGTGGCAGGGTCCGCCTTGGCGAGTCATCCGATGCGGCTCTGGCCCGCGAGCTTGCTGAGGAACTCGGGCACGAGCTGCCGGCCGGGAAGCTGGCGCTCATCGTGGAGAACATCTACGACGATGGGGCGCTCCAGCATGAGGTTGGCTTGTATTACCAGCTCCCTTGGCCCGGCGTGCTGGCTCCCGATGATCTGGAGGGCGGCATCGAGGCCGGTCACAGGTTCCGCTGGACTCCGGTCCGCGGGCTCGGCTCGGTACACTTTGAGCCCGCCGGGCTGGTCCCTATCCTGGAGGATCTCGGGGACACCCTTCGGCACACAGTCCTCGGCCGCCCCGAATCATAAGCCAGCGCGGGCACAGCGGCACGCCCGCAGCGGCACGCCCGCAGCGGCATGACCGGATGTCCCAGGCTCGCCAACTATCAGGAAACTAGCTATAGTTATAGCTATGTCAGTGACTGAGCAGATGCCTCTCGCGGACGTCAAGAACCGGCTCTCAGAGGTCGTGGACCGCCTGGAGCGCGAACACGGCCGCGTCGTGATCACCAAGCACGGCCACCCCGCCGCTGTGGTCATCAGCATAGAGGACCTGGAGTCCCTGGAAGAGACCCTCGACGTCATGAGCAGCGCCGCGCTCCTTGACGACATCCGCGAGGCCGTTGCCGAACTCGGCACCGCCGAAGCGCCGGTGCTGGGCAAGGAAGACGCGCTGCGCCTGATCGCTGACCGGTGAGCGAGGGTGACTTCGCGATCGCATGGACAGCCCCGGCCCGCCGTGCGCTGGCCCGGCTGCCTGAGAAGGTCGCCACCGCGGCAGTGGAATTTCTGTACGGATCGCTGGCCGCTAATCCGCATCGGGTCGGCAAGCCGCTCAGGCTCGGGCTGGAAGGGCTGCACAGCGCCCGCCGCGGCGACTACCGGGTGATCTACCGCATCGACGACCGTCGCCGCCGCGTCGACGTCGTAGCCATCGAGCACCGCTCCGACATCTACCGACCGCGGCAATTCTGAAGGCGCGATCGGCGGCAGAACCGCGCATTTCGGTGGTGCGGGTGATGCATAGTCATGCGGGAGCCGGCGATCCCACGCCAGGGGTGCAAGCGCCGGGGCGGCGGAGAGGGTCCTGGTGGACCGGGCGGCGGCCACCGCCGTTGGCTACCTGCGGATTTACGAGGCAGTCGCGACCGGCGGCGCGAGGCGGGACGGTATCCTGGCGCGGTTCGCTGGCAACGTCCTCTCGCCACTGGTGCTATCTGTCACCGCCGACCACGTCCGGCCGCAAAATCAGCGGCAGTACCGGAGGGAACGCCATGACTGGCAGGCTTCTGATAGTCCTCGCGCTGGTGGCCGCAGTGCCAGGGACACTCATCACGACGGTTATCCCCGCCTCGGCCGGGGTCGGTCACCAGGCTTCACCGGCCAGGGCCAGACCGCTGCCGGTTCTGTACAATTTCGGCGGAGGCCGCGGCGCAGACTGGAACCTGGCGCAGCGCAGGCCGGTGATCTTCTACCTGGCGGCGGATGGCAGCGCGGCTCTGGGGGACAAGGCGCACCACCTGAAGTGGACGAGGTGGCACAGGGCCTCAGCCGCCGCGACCGGCCACTATTACTACCGGACCGGCCCGTGCTGCAGGTACCGCTCCGATGCTGTGAGGATCACCGCGAACCACGTCGTCCGGAAGAATGCGAGAAGGAGCTGGTATGACCGGATGACCATCCGGTTCAGCAAGAGGAAGCCCGTCACCATCCGGTTCGAGCGGATCGACGGCATCGGCTTCTGGAAGACGGTGGCCGGGCGATTCCCGGCCTGAATTACCCCGGCAATCTGTGCGAAGGTCTCCCGTCCGCCGACCGTACTGGCCGACGACTCGAAGAGCCCGCCCCCTGCTGCGATCCCCGGCCAGCGCCCGCCGGCTCCTGGAAGCCTGGCCCGGGCCCCGGCACGGTGAACGAGAAAAAACCCCTCGCCCGGTGAGGCTCGCCTTCACCCCGAACGGCTGGCAGGACTACACCCACTGGCTCGCCGCCGACGGCGCCGCACTCAAGCGGATCGACAGGCTGATCGACGACGTCCTGCGCGACCCGTTCGAGGGCACTGGCAAGCCCGAGTCGCGGTGCCACGCCCTCACCGGCGCACGGTCCCGGCGGCATCAGCCAAGAGCACAGGCTGGTCTTTACCTCGCGGACGACGACGACATCGTCATCCTCCAAGCCCGCTACCACCACACCCGCACCAGCAGCCCGCGCAGCGGCATGTGAGGATGCCGTCAGTCATGCCCGACTTCGAGGCGGGTGGGCATGTCGGGTGCTTCCTCACTGCCGGTTCGTGGCTGGCTTTCGGGAACGTCAGCACAGGCGCTGCAGCGGACGACGAAGATCCCCAGCGGACTCTAGCGGGGACGCGGCGGCTGCAGGCCTGTCCCGGCGCCGTTATCCTCGGTTCACCGGGCCTGGGCGCCAGCCCGGCGGCCGCATATCGCCATGGCACATCACCAGCCGCGCAGGAGAATCACGATGCTTGTCGCCTTCTCGGTGGCGCCGCTCGGAGTAGGCGAGGCCGTCGCCGAGTGCGTCGCGGACGCGGTACGGGTAGTACGCGACAGCGGCCTGCCGAACCGGACCGACGCCATGTTCACCACGGTCGAAGGCGACTGGGACGAGGTCATGGATGTAGTGAAACGCGCCGTGGAGGCCGTCGCGGCGAAGGCGCCGCGGGTCAGCCTGACGCTCAAGGCAGATGTCCGCCCTGGGGTACCGGGGCGCTGGAGTCCAAGGTCGGGTGACGCCGGGCTCAGGGATCCTCCGGTCGCCCGGCCGGTTACGCCGGCTCGATTACAGGTTGCGCCACCATGCCTCGATGATCACGTCGTAGCTGATGTCGGCGTTGAGGTGATGGTGCAGGCCGAGGCTGACAATGCGGTCGTCGTCCGGGTGACACGGCCGGCTCGGAGATTCGCCTAGGACGGGGTCGAAGGAGTCGATGAGTGGCTTCCAGAGGCTGGCCCAGTTCCGGCGCGGCGCGGTCGTGATCGCGATGTCCATCGCGATGGGGCCTGGCTCGGCCGCAGGGGCCTGTGCCCGAAGCAGCCGGGCGCGGAGGGTCTCCTTCCATTCCTTACGCTCATAGGATCCGCTGAGGCGCGTCGAGAACTGCGGCATTGTCATCGTCGCCTCCAGGCGGGCCTGACCCACCGCCAGCGATGATGGTCCGTGGATCTTGCGACCGAACATGGCTGCCACGCGTGATGGGCTAAGTCGCTGAGCGACTGGGTAGAGGTAGTTGTCCAGGTCCCGGCTGCCAGCTGTCAGTGGCACCTCAACAGGAAGCCCTACTATCAGCTCCACCGAAATCCGGCCGTCCGCCGCTGCGATCATCGGCGCGGCTGTGGCGTCCATATGGGCCAGGAAGTTAGCCAAGCGCAGCTGGCCGGGACTGCCGGCCCGATCCCAGCTGGCTAGCTGCGGCTCGACGCTCAGCCGTGCAGTGCCTGCCGGGCGGCCGTGCAGCATCGCCATGCCATCGAGCCTGGTCGGCTCCCGCCGCGACCGCAACTGGCTGGACCGGCCCACTACGTGCGCGTCGTGGCGTGTGCGGATCGGCGAGTATGAGATCGCGCAGTTGACAGGAGACCGATGCGTCCGACGCTGTTCACAATCGAGCGAGATCATCCCGGGTGCCTCAGTACGATGGCCCGCCCCCGCGGCGGTGACTGGCTAGCGGAGGAGATGGAAGGCCTGGCAGCAGCTCGGGCGTCTGTCGGGGCGCCCGCAGCGGCAGCAGATCCGGATGTTCTCGTCGCCACCCGGTCATGCATAACCATTCAAGCAGGCCCGTCAGTTGTGCATGCCGATGCCAGGACTACCGGACCGCCCACAAGATCTGGACCACTAGCTGCGCGCTCACCTACCCGCCGCTATGCGCGCCGGTCCCGATCGGTTGGCGTGGGGGCCCGTGCCGGACCGAATGGGGTGATCTGCGCGGCTGGCCAGGCTTACCAGCGGCCGGTTGTGCCGAGATGATCCTATGGCCGGATGTCGTTCGCGAGGCGGGCGATGCAGCTGGAGACGGCGCTGCGATTGCCGGCCTTGGCGATGCAGTTGTCGAACGTGGTGAAGACGTTCGTGTTGCGCGCCACGAACGTGCCGAAGCGGACCGCGAACACGATGGCGATGGCCAGCGCCAAGACGCCGCACACGATCCCTGCGGTGGCCTGTCCGGGGTTCGTCGCGCCCTTCGCCCGTCCGCGGGTGACGGCAATGCCGCCGAGGACCGTGCGACTAGGCCTCCCAGCAGGCCAAGAGGGAACAAGATGAAGGACACGGCGGCCACGAGGCTGGCCACGCCGAGAACCAGGGCGGCCACGCCCAGGCCGTTCCCCGGCCGGGCCGATGGCGGCGCGGCGAGCGGCTGTGCTGATCCGGGGAGCTGCGGAGTGCTCACAATGCCAACCTTCCGCCCGCAAGCCGAGGCGCATGGCGCGGCCTGCCCGGCTGCCGGCCGGCATCGTGACGCGTTTGGGTGTCCATTGTTATTTCTCTCCTGTCGTTGCGGCGCTGTCGCTGGATGGCCGTGAACTCATCACCGCCACGACGTTGGCCAAAGGAAACTGCGCGGCGTCAGTACCGGCCCGTATTACGCCGGTGCCGCTCGACTCGAAGAGGCACAGGCACCTCGACTCTTCCGGAGCGAAGATCCGCTGCAGGTGGCGGATCTGGCCGCCGCGACGTGCCTGCAAACGGGCAGCCTGGTCCAGGGCGTCGTGTGTGCTGGTCATGTGCCCTGACGGCAGTCCCTGAAGGTCGTGCTCGATCAGGAAGAGCCGAAGGCCGGCCGCGCCGCCCACTGATGACCTCCCCAGCCGCCTCGCTAACCGGCGCCGGCCTGACGACCGGCCCGGTTCCGTCGCCCTCGTGATCAGCGTGGCACATGGGCGTTCTTCCGGCATCGTGGGAATTACTGACTTCGATACGTATTTCAGCGCGGGCGCGGGACGCCTATCGGGCGCTGGTGCCCGGTGTCAGGCACGAGCAGGCACACCTTGTCCGTACAGTAGGCGAGGCCTATGGTTGAGCCATACGCGGGCACGGCAGGCCCGAGCCGCGCGGCTGGCTCCGGGGCGAGCTGAGCGCTACCGGCTGGCCACCTACTGGCTGCCCGTGGCGCCTGGCTGGCTGTCCTGGCGCGCCCTGCCACGGCGGGAGTACGTATGAAATCGCGCACGGTGCTCATGGCGGTGGCCGACAGCTGGCAGCGCGCACATGGGCTGATCTCGGCGGGGGCGCCGCACGTTGGGTGACGACATCAGGCCCGTGGCCGCCGGGAACGGCCCGGCCAGCTTGCCGCCGGGCCCGGCCGTCCATAAGGACCGTCGTCAGCGCCGCCCGACCGGTGCGCCGCCGCCGCTGCCGCACCCTATCACCATCAGCACAACAGCGTGGCTGATCCTTGGGGCCGTGGCGCTCGCCGGCGCGTTCCTGGCGTCCCAGCACACGCCGTGGCTCCGGATCGATGACCGGGCAAGCACGTGGGTGCTGCGTCTCCTGGCCGGAATACGGACGCCGTGGCTGACCGATGTGGCCAACGGGATCAACGGGGCGGGCTCCGGCTGGGGGGCCACCGCGCTCGGCCTGTCGGTGGTCGCCCTGACGATGGCGTTCCGCCGCTGGCGGCACTTGCTGGTGTTCCTGGGAAGCGTGTTGTTCCTGGAGAATGCCGGGACATCGATCTACTTCGGGCTGTCCAGGCCACGCCCGTACGGCGTAACGATCATCGGCAGCTGGGGCGGGTACTCCGGGGTGTCGCCCCCGGTGGCGGTCGTCACGATCTTCTTGATGGGCATCGTTTACTGCCTGGCCGTGCCGGGCCGCGCCCGCTCCTGCGCCAAGGCGGCGGTGGCCGTCGTGGTCGCCGTGTTCTGTCTGGCCCGCCTGTACCTGGCCGTCGATCACGTGGATGACCTGCTCCTGGGCGTGGCGCTCGGCGTGGCCATCCCGGTCACCGCGTTCCGTTTCTTCACCCCGAACGAGGCGTTCCCGGTCGCCTACCGGCGCGGCAACACCGCGCACGTGGATGTGACCGGCCGGCGGGGGCAGGCGATCCGCCAGGCCGTGCGTGACCAGCTCGGGCTCACGGTGACCGAGATCAAGCCGGTCGGCCTGGAGTCCTCCGCCGGCTCCACGCCGTTGCGGCTGCGAGTCGAAGGCAGCCCGGAGGAGTTCGTGTTCGCCAAGCTCTACACCAAGGGCCACGTCCGCGCCGACCGCTGGTACAAGCTGTGGCGGACCATCCTGTACGGCTCCCTGGAGGACGAGCACCCCTTCCAGACCGTGCGGCGCCTGGTCGAGTACGAGGACTATGCCCTGCGCCTGCTGCAGGACATCGGGGTCCGCACGGCCCGGCCGTACGGCATCGTGGAGATCACGCCCGAGCGCGAGTACATGCTGGTCACCGAATTCCATACCGGCGCCGTCGAAATCGGCGAAGCCGACGTCGACGACACGGTGATCGACCAGGGACTGCAGCTGATCCGCACGCTGTGGGACGCCGGGATCGCCCACCGCGACATCAAACCAGGCAACCTGATGGTCCGCTCCGGGGAGCTGCTGCTGATCGACGTGGCCTTCGTCCAGGTGCGCCCGTCACCATGGCGGCAGGCGGTCGACCTGGGCAACATGATGCTCGTCCTGGCCGTGCGCACCGACCCGCAGCGGGTCTACCGGCGGGCGCTGGCGTACTTCACCGAAGCCGAGCTCGCCGAAGCATTCGCCGCCACCCGCGGGGTCGCCAGCCCGACCCAGCTGCGCGCCTTCATGAAACGGCACCCGCGCGACCTGCTCGGCGAATTCCGCGCCCTCGCCCCGCAGCGGCCGCCGATCGCGCTGCAACGCTGGAACATCCGGCGGGTCGCTCTGGCGGCCGCGATGCTCGCCGTCATCACCGCCGCCGTGGGGGAAACGGGGAATGCCTTCTTCCCGGCGGCCGAAAATCTGGGCGCCTACGCCCCCAGCTGCGGCACCGGCCATTCGATGATCCTCAGCGCCCAGGCAGTCCCGTCCGCCGCCCTGCTGCCCTGCATCGCCGCGCTCCCGGCGGGCTGGAGTATCGGCGGCACGGACATCGCCAGCGGGAGGGCCAGCCTCTGGCTGGACTCCGATCGCGCAGGGCCGCGAGCGGTCACCGTAACCCTCACTGCGACCTGCGACACCTCGGGCGCCCAGCAGATCCCCTCCGACCAGCCCGGCACGCGCCGGTTCGAGCATCCGCTGAGCCAGGCGCCGCAGTTCTCCGGCCTCCGCTTCTACACATTCCCCGGCGGCTGCGCCACCTACCGGTTCAGTTTCGCGCAAGGCACATCCCCCGCGCTGGCCGTCGCCGTCGATAACGCGCTGGCGTTCCAGTCCCGGTCAACCCTCGTCAACTACGTCCGGCACACCGAAGGTCTCATGCTCTGCGGGCGAGATGCCGCATGCCCGCGATGAGCAAGTAGCCGGGCCGTGTTACGGCTGACGCCCAGCCGACGGCCACGGCTATGTTGTTATGCCCTTCGGCGCTGGCCAGCGTCGTCTCGGTCGTAGCTCGCCGGGAAGGGGGGTGTCCCGTGCAGGCCAGACTGGTCGATGTGCCCGGGGCGGAGCGCCAGGCGCTGGCCCCAGAGGCCGCGTGGCACACGCTTAGCGCCGAGGAGGTGCTGCGAGCCGAGGAGGCAGACCCGCGGCACGGCCTGAGCTCGGCGGAGGCGGCGTCGCGGGCCGGCCGGTTCGGCCCCAACACGCTCGCCGCAGGCAGGGCAGAGCCTCGCTGGCGCGCGTTCATCCGCCAGTACTCCGACCCCATGCAGATCGTCTTGCTAGTGGTCGGCCTCCTCAGCCTCTTCCCCCTCAGGCAGCTGGGAACCGGCCTTCTGCTGATTCTGCTGACACTGGCTAACGCGGTTCTCGGCCTGCAGCAGGAGGGCGGGGCTGAGAGCGCGGTCGCCGTGCTCCAGCGGAGGTTGATCGTGACCGCCCGGGTGCGGCGCGATGGCCAGGAGGCGGAGATCCCCGCTGCACAGCTGGTCCCCGGCGATGTCGTCTCGATCGAGGCGGGTGACGTCGTTCCGGCTGACGGCAGGCTGCTCCGGGTGGCCACGCTGGAGGTCGCCGAGTCCGAGCTGACCGGGGAGAGCCTGCCGGTCTCGAAGGGCACGGCCCCGGTCGGGGAAGCCGACATGCCGCTGGGCGACCGGACCGACATGGTGTACATGAACACCTCTGTCACCCGCGGGACGGGCGAGTTCGTGGTCACCGCGACCGGGATGGCGACCGAAGTCGGCCACATCTCGGGAATGCTCCAGGCGCAGCCGACGGTCAAGACCCCGCTCACCCGCCAGCTCGACCGGCTCTCAAAGCAGCTCCTGCTGGTCGCGGGTGTCGCGCTGATCGCGTCGATGGCCGTGAACCTGTCTCGCGGCTATACCTTCAACGCGGTGTTGCCCGCTGCGGTCGCCTTCGCCATCGCGGCGGTCCCGGTGCAGTTGCCCATGGTGGTGACGACGATCCTGGCGTGGGGCACCCGGGCTCTGGTTAAGGTCGGCGCCATCATGAAGCAGCTCCCTTCGGCCGAGACCCTGGGGTCTACGTCCGCGATCAACACGGACAAGACCGGGACGCTCACGCTGAACCAGATGACCGCGGTCCAGATGGTCATCGCCGGGCACCGCTATGCGGTCGAGGGAAAGGGCTACTCGACCCACGGGCGCATCAACCGCGTCGCCGGACAGGCGGAGATCCCGCTGGACCAGTTCCTGATGCCGATGGTCCTGGCCTCCGACGCGGTGCTCAGCGACGGCGAGCTGATCGGCGACCCGACCGAGGGAGCCCTGGTCGCGCTGGCCGCGAAAGGCGGCATCGACGCCGTCTTGACCAGGCAGGTACACCCGAGAATCGCCGAGCTCCCCTTCGACGCCGAGTACAAGCTCATGGCGACGTTCCACAAGATGACCGATGAATCAGGGAAGGCGGTGATCCGCTGCTTCGTGAAGGGGGCGCCCGATCAGCTCCTGACCCGGGCCGCCACGGTGCTGGACCCGGACGCCGACCCGGTTCCGCTCGACGGCCGTCTCCGCGAGCGGTACCTGGCCGATAACCACCGGTTCGCGGAAGAGGGCCTGCGGGTCATCGCAACCGCACGCAGGGATTTCGACCCGGCGGCCTTCGATCCGGGGGCTGACCTGCTCCCGCTAGTGACCGATCTGGAACTGCTGGCTCTCGTCGGAATCGTCGACCCGCCGCGGCCCGGTGCCAAAGCATCGGTCGGGCAGGCGAAGTCCGCCGGGATCGAGGTCCGCATGATCACCGGTGATCACGCGGTTACCGTGGCCGCGATCGCCCGCCAGCTTGGCATCGATGGCAAGGTCATCAGCGGGGCGGAGTTCGGCGCGATGACCGATGACGAGGCGATGGAGGCGATCGCCGATGTCGGCGTGATCGCCCGCGTCACTCCAGAGCACAAGGTCCGCCTGGTGGACCTGCTCAAGCGCGAAGGCCAGATCGTCGCCATGACCGGCGACGGCGTCAACGACGCGCCCGCGCTGAAGAAGGCCGACATCGGGATCGCGATGGGCACCGGGACCGAGGTGGCCAAGCAAGCCGCGGTGATGGTTCTGACCGACGACAACTTCTCCACGATCACCAAAGCGGTGGAAATCGGCCGCGGGCTGTATGACAACCTGGTCCGGTACATCCGGTTCGAGATGGGATGCATGTTCGGCTTCATCATCACCTTCCTTGGCGCCAGCATCTTCGACATCGCCCACGGCGAGCCGCTCCTTCCGCTGCAGGTCTTGTGGGTGGCCTTCACCACCGTCACGATCCAGTCCATCGGGCTCGGGTACAGCAGGCCTGTCGAGGGGCTGATGGAACGCCGACCCCGGCCACCCAGCCAGCCGATCCTGACCGGAGGGGTCCTCGCCTGGCTCGTCTCGGTCGGGCTGGTGATGGCGATCGGCACGCTGAGCGTGGTCAGCTGGGCGGAACAGGCGCACACGCTCGCCATCGCGCGAACCGTGGGCGTGGTCGTGTTCTCAATGTTTAACCTGTTCTTCTCGCTCGAGTCGAGGGACCGGCGGGACTCGGTGTTCTCCCTCAGCACGTTCGCCGACCGGACGTGCATCGTGACGACCGGGGCCTCCCTTTTCCTGCTCGTCATGGCAACCGTCCTGCCGCCGTGCCAGGCGATCCTGAAGACCACCGCGCTCGACGTAGATCAGTGGCTCCTCTGCGCAGCCGTGGCACTGTCGAATCATCGCGGTCACCGAGATCCGCAAGGCGTTCCTGCGGCAGACCGTCGGTCCGGTCAGGTGACGACGATCACCGCGACGCCGACTGCGTCATAGGTGCCGCGTGCCCTCGCGTCCCGGGTCGCGAGGGCTGCCCCGTGCTCCTTGGCGGCCAGCGCCACCAGCGCGTCATAAACGGCGCCGCCCGCGATGCCCAGGCGGCTCAGCGTGTCCGGCTTACGGGTGCGCGAGCTGCTCGGCACAAGCGGGGACGGGCGGGTATTCACGGATCCCGGCACGCAATTCAGCAGCTGGCCGCGGTCGGTACGGAGGCCGCGGGCCCTGCCAACGGATAGGTGGATGAAGCCGACCTGCATGAGCGAGCATCGCTCTGCGACCCACGTACCGCGGCTACGGGCTGGTCTGCGAGTTAGCCACGATGCCGGGTGGAGTACCTCCTGACCGCGGTGCCTGCCGCGGCGTTAACGGCGAGGCCCAGTGCCGCCCCGCCTGCGATGTCGAGCGGGAAATGGGCGCCGACGTAGACACGGCTCAGTCCCACCAGGGGGATGGCGGTCAGGGTGAGGGCGCGGCCGCCCGGGCCGAGACGGGGCAGGGCAGCCACGCCAAGGACGACGGCCACGCCCGCGTGCCCGGACAGGTATCCGAGGCCGCTGGCGTCGCGGCCGCGACGGCGGATGCCCGGAAGCAGGGTCACCGGCCGGGGCCGCCGCACTATCCGCTTGACCGCTTTGGCTAGCGCCCAGGTGCCAGTGCCGCCGATCAGGAGGCGGGCTGCCAGCTCCCCGTCTCCGGCCAGCCAGGCCGCCGCGGCCGACGCCGGGATGGCACCGAACGCGCCCAGCTGCATGACGGCCCAGGCGGGCAGGTAGACCGAATCGGGCAGGCCGTTGACTGCGCGGAATGCCCTGACTTCCCGTGGGCCCACGCGGTCGTGGCGCACGGCACCGGCGGTGGCCAGCAGGGCAGCCAGGCCGAAGCCAAGCTGGACGCCGGGAGCGGCCAGCATGGCCGGAAGGGCACGTTCATGCTTGCTCGCGGGCCGCATCATGGGTTGAGCGTAGGCCACGCAGGGCAGCCAGACGGGCCGGCCGAGGCCGTTTCGGTACCGATTCCCCCTGTGCCCACAGCGAGGATGACACATCGCGAGCCGGCTGGCGAGGGCGCGGGCGGCGATGTCTCCGGCGTAGACGTGCGCGGGACCATCTCACCGTTATCCGCTGGCGCCGGCGGTGCTGGCGCTGGGCACGCCGAATACCAGGTTCAGCGCGCTCCCGATGAACAGGCCCAGGCCCGCCCCCGCGGCGACGTCCACGGGGAAGTGCGCCCCCGAGGTACACCCGTGACAGGCAGACCGCGGCGGCCAGCGCCCAAGGCAGGACCTTTCACCAGCCTTTGAAGTAGGGGGCCACCAGCGCGGTGATCGCGAAGATCACCATGGCATGACCGGAGGGACAGCTCAGCCCGTGGGCCGCGGACTGGCCGCGCAAGATCACATCCGGCAGGGTTTCCGCTGGCCGGTCACGCTGCACGACCATCTTGGCCACCGCCTCCAGCCAGACCTTCAGCAGGGTCGCGGCCGCCAGCCGCAGCCGCCTCAACAGCGCGGCCGCGGCCGCCACCAGGGGAAGAGCCCCGATCACTCCCGACAACTGGACCGTCCACATCGGCGGATACAGCCACCCGGCCAGTGATTGACCCGGCGGAACACGGCCACATCCGTGCCCAGGACCGTCCGGTTCGCGACCAGCACCCCGCACACGACCAGCACGCCGAGCCCGGCGGCGGCCATCGGCGCGTCGGCTCGTCTGCGCTGGTACGTCCGGCCGTCCGGGGCCTGGGACCACCACAGGGCCAGCCACCTGCCCAGCGTCGCGCCCGGCCAGCCCGGCCCACGGCGGCCGCGGGAGCCGACCCTCCGGCTGTACCTGTCGTCACCGGTGCCACACCTGCCGGCTAACACCACCGCTCTCCTCGCGATGGCCAGACCGTTCGGCTGCCGGACCTCGAAGCCGAGGCCGTCGACGGCGGCGACGGTCCCGTACCGCTTGGTGAGATGGTCAACAGCAATCATGGGGCTGTCCTTTCGGGTCGCCGAGGACCGGATCGGTCGCCATCAGCGATGCCGTACCGGCAGGGCATCACCTAGGGAACAGGGCGAGCTGTGCCCGGCAGCCGGTACCGCTGATCAGCCTTGAGCCGAAGGTAACGGGCCATCAGAACAGCGACATCCGTGGCAGCACGTGAATCGGTACTGGGGCCCTCCTTGCTCACGTTCCGAGCGCGGGCCCGACGGATCCGGAACGGCAGCAAATCGTGACGATTCAGGCTGGCCTCTGGCGATTCTGCCCGGCACTGCGGTCGTCACCGCATGCCCAGGCCTTGCCGCCTACGAGTCACGCTACGAGCCGGCCACCGGCAATTTCAGGGCAGATCCGAGGCCCGGATGAGCGAGCCAGATCAGGGCGCGGCGGCGGCCGCAGCCGCGGTCGCCCGCCCGGCACCGGCGAGCCTGTTCATCGTTGAACGCCGACTGCCCAAAGCCAGTGAGCATCACCTCGCCCTGCTCCAGGCGGGCGGCGCTGAGCGGCGCTGCTCTCCGGTTCAGCGCCCGCGGTGACAGCGTCCGGTACCTGTACTCGATCTTGCTGGCCCGCCAGCAGCGCCTGCTGTCGCTGTTCACCGCCGACAGGCTGGAGGCCGTCCGCGTCGGCAATGCGGCGGAGGCCCTGGACCTGCGCGGCGGCTGGATGGCATCCCGCTGGCGCTGCAGCTGGCCGCGGTCCTGCCGGGCTCGCCGAGCCTGGATCAGCTCAATCAGCGGCTAGGGCTGACCACGGCTGACGAACGACCATAGCGATTTCAGAGTTCGCCTCCGCCAAACTGGTCTGGCCGCCGACGGGTAATACCCGCGAGAGCGCAGAAATGGTCAATATGCGCGCCGGACTGCCGCGCTTGGGAACCGTGTGCGACGAGTACAGACTCGGCGATCTGTCGCACCATGGCAGCCGACAACAACAGCGGCCACCAATCTCCGCAGATCATGCGACCGCTTCGAGACTGCGAGTGGTCATGCGAGTAGCCGCGTAAGCATGCGGGCACGCAACGCACTACTTTCACGCATGAGCGGTAGTGCCTCGTCGGGCAGCCTCCGTCAGCGGGCGTGCGATGTTGTCCGGCCTGCCCTCTACTTGGGTGCGGGCGTCTTGAAGAGGGTGTCCATGACTTCGGCTCCGGTGGTCAGCACAGGCCGCAGCTCGCGCCGGCAGACGACCTCGGTTGTTCCGGGTGCTGGAGTGTCCCGCTGGCCGCGCGATCTCCTCGGCCGGCACTCCGGAGCTGGACATTAATGACACGAACGAATGACGCAGTCGCATGGCGTCCAGTGCTCTCCGATCTTGGCGGCCTTGCAGGCTGCTCTGAACTTACGGCGGACGTTGGCGGTTACCTGGGTTGCCGGAAGGATGTGCTGGCGCCGCTGTTTTACGGGGCGCTGGGCTGCCTGGGCCTGTTCTTCGGTGCCCGGCGCTGGCTGGGCCGCTACGGCGGCGCGGCGGCCGTCGGCTTGTTCTGCTCTTCCGGCGCGGCGCTACTGCTCGCCTGGTGCGATTACATGCCCACGTTCACTGGCGCCTCGCTGATCGCGGCGGGCACCGGCGCGCTGCTGTGGGCCGTGCTGGCCGCCGGGGCCACTGCCCGGCGGCGCACCTGCGCCGGGCTGGCTGGGTTCGTGGCGGTGGAGGCCGCGGTATTCGTCCGCTACACCGACATCGTCGTCCTTGGCTGCGGCTGCGGCGGGCCGATGGTCAGTCGGCCGCGGTTGCCCGCCGCGGCTTCGCGATGGAGCTATTGCTGGCCGCGTCGTGGTTCAGCGTGTGGGGGAGTGAGCTATAGCTCACTACAGGAAGCACCTACAATGTACTAAAACTCATGATACTCTATATTCATAATGAGCTGTAGCGCACGTTCTCTGATTTCACAGTGAACTCTGCTTCGCAAACATGGTGCTGTCATGCCTAGGGTCTCTAACGAGGTGTCAGTTCGCAGCCGGGAGCTGCTCGATGGCCACTTCGATGAGTGGCAGCAACTCCGGGCGCTCCCGCGTCCGCCACGTGGCTGGGTTCGGGCGATCCGCGAGGCACTGGGCATGAGCGCCGCAGTCGTCGCCGCCCGCCTGGGAATCACAGCTGGAGCGGTGACCAGGCTCGAGCAGTCGGAAGCCGCTGACCGGATCCGCCTGGACACACTGCGCCGGGCCGCTGATGCGCTCGGCTGTGATCTTGTTTACCTGCTCGTACCGCGGCGCCCGCTAACCGCGGTCGCGCGCGACAGGGCCCGGCAGCTTGCACACCTGCAAGTGGCGGCCGTGGAGCAGACTATGCGCCTGGAGGACCAGGCAACTGGCCAGGAGAAGGAGATGGAGGATCAGCTCACCGAGCGGCTGCTCGAACGCGGCGGACTATGGAGCGGGCACCAGTGAATGACTGGCCTGGTCTCTGAGCCCGCTGACGCCGCGCCGCTCAGTGACGAGGAGCGCCAGGGCCTGCGCCTGCCGGTGCTGACCCGCGCTGAGCTGAACCGCGCGGAGGCAGAGGACATCAGCCGTGTTATGTCCTGGCTGTTCTTCTCGCGTCGCCGACTTCAGCCAGAGTCGGTAACACGGGAAGCATGGCTAAAGCGCCTGCACGCCAGGATGTACAACCAGGTGTGGACCTGGGCAGGCCAATACAGGACGACCGACCGGAATCTCGGCGTGCCGTACTGGCAGGTGCGCATGGACTTGCGCAACCTCGAAGCCGACGTGCACGCATGGCTTGCCGACACCAGTGCAGCGCGCTATGGCAACGACGAATGCGCTATCCGATTCGGTTACCGGCTGGTGGTCATCCACCCATTCCCCAACGGCAACGGCCGATGGTCACGGCTCGCCTCGGACGCACTCATCGTGGCCCTCGGCGGTTCCCGGTTCACCTGGGGCGGAGCTTCCCTGACCGAACCAGGCACGCTGCGCCGCGACTACATCGCAGCACTTCAGGCAGCAGACACGGCTGGAGACCTCGGACCCCTGATGGCGTTCTCGCGGCGATAGTACTCCGGAGCTGGACATCAGTGACACGAATGAACGCAGTTCGCGTGGGGTCCAGTGTTGTCCGATGTTCGCGGCTTTGCAGGCGGCTCTGAACTCGCGGCGGACGTTGGCCGCGTCCAGGGGGGCGCCTGTCCTGGTGGCGAAGACAAGATCGGCCGTCGCATTCTCGGCGGCCGGGATCCCCCTCGCCCTATCACTCAAACAGGCGTCACGCCCGGCCGTCCCGGTCAAGCAAGGCACGCTAGCGCGAGGCCCGGAACTATCGCCTGCCCTGGTCCCCGTGCAAGTCGGCAGCGATGCCGCATCCTAGGTACGATCACCGGCCATGATGATCGAGTCAGTGGCGGCCAGACGGCTGCTCACCGCGGTGCCCGGCGCGGCCGGGATGTGGCCGCATCTATACCGTGGCTGGTTCGGGGCTGTTGGTCTGGGCCTGCGGGTCACTGACCCGGCGGCAGCTGGTCACGCTGTGATAAGCGCCGGCATGGCGGCGCTGCTGATCGCGATGCTGTGACCCCGGCCCGGAGAGAGAAGAACCCGGAGAGAGAAGAAGGAGATGCCCGATGGTGAAGCACAAAGTCGCGACTCGCGAGGAGTGGCTTGCCGCTCGCAGCCAGCTGCTTGCGAAGGAGAAAGAACTGACGCGGCGCGGCGACCAGCTCGCGGCGGAGCGGCGCAACCTCCCCTGGGTGCCGATCGAGAAGGAATACCGCTTCGACGCCGATCAGGGGCCAAAGACGCTGCCGGAACTGTTTGAGGGGCGCTCGCAGCTGATCGTCTACCACTTCATGTTCGGCCCGTCCTACACGGCGGGCTGCCCGGTCTGCTCGTCGGCGGCAGATACCTTCAACGGCGCCGTACCCCACCTGAACGCGCGCGATGTGACGTTCACCTGCATCTCGCGGGCGCCGCTGGACAAACTCCAGGCCTGCAAGCGGCGGATGGGCTGGAGCTTCCCATGGGCCTCCTCCTACGGAAGCGACTACAACTTCGACCTCGAGATCTCGCGCCCGGAGGAGGAAACCCGCGAGTTCCTGGCCGGCGGCGTCCCCCCGGTCGCCGCCGAGCTGGCGCGGGAGTGCGGGACCGAGCCCGCGGCATATCTGTCCGAGGCGCCGGTGATGAGCGCTTACGCGCTCGAGGACGGGACTGCCTGCCTGACCTACTCAACGACCGCCCGCGGGCTTGAGTTCATGATGGCCTACTACGGCTTCCTCGACCGCGCCCCGCTGGGCCGTGACGAGGGGGACGCGCCCATGCGGTGGATGCGCCGCCACGACGAGTACGGGACGCGAACGTGACGGCCCAATACGGTAAATAGAAGCCGCGTGCCCGACGGCGCGCAGACTGACCATTCGGGCGCGACTTGCAGTGCCAGGCCAGCCACCGGACTGCCGCTGCAGGCCGGCGAGCTAGGGCTGGCGGGTTGAGGCCGCCGCTGCAGGGTCTGGATGATCGCCGGGAGCCAGCCGCGGTGAGACGGGTAAACGTTCACCTTTACCGAGACGAGCTTTCCGCTGCTTGCGTCCGCCTGGACGGCCGGAGTGGCTTGCTCATAGAGCTTCCCCTAACGGACGCTCCTCAGCAGTCCGGGGACGGTTATGGGAGGTCTGCCCATAACCGCTGAGCCGGCTGCCTGGTCCGGCTGACGCCACGAGCGCCCCGGCCGGGCATGGGGAGCCATCCCCTTGCTTGCGGCGGGCTCCCGACGCACCCTGTGCCCAGGACGCGGCAGATGCCGCGCCGCCGGGAACTCCCGGCCACCGCAGTAGCCGCGAGATCCTGCGCGTCGATCACCCCCCGGGGGGGCACCTCTTATGCAACTGAACCCGACCGCCCGTGCTGGCCGGCGCCTCGCCGCCGGTGTTGCGCTAGCCTGTTCCGCGATCCTGCTGCCAGCCGCCGCCCTGGCGGCATCGGCAGCCTCGGGCACGCCAGCTCATTCCGCCGCGGCTGCCCTGCGGTTTGCCAGGTCGGCTGGCGGTGCTGCCGCCCATCCCCAGCGGCGCCAGCTCGCCGTGACCACGCTGTCCAGCTTCAAGGTGGTGCTGACAGCCACCCGGTCACCGGGCAATGGACCGCGCCCGATGGCTACCATTACCGCGGCTGGCTACCGGCTTACCTCGCATGGCTGGAAGCTGATCGCGAGGAAGCGGATCGGCCAGTCATTCTGGGACTCGGCGGGCGTCTGCAGCTTCACGGTGACCCAGTCCAAACCGGGACCACCATCCGGCTCGCCCAGCATGGTGCAGTGGGACTCGGTAACGGTGCGCCTGTCGGCGGATCCGGCGATCGGATGCGTGCCGCCGATCACCAGGCACTGGCGATAAGGGGCCCGCTCACCGCCTTGGCCAAGGCAGAGGCTGCCTCCGGGAGCTGCGGACGCCTGGAGGCATTGGCCGCTGGCAGGGCTCCAATAATGCTCACGGCGACCAGATCGCCTAATACGAGCGGCTGTGAGCTGAGTCAGCCGGTTGGTCGGCTGCGTGCAGATCATCCAGTTCGGTTACCTCCGGTAGTAAATCCCTGGTGTCGCCCGTCGGCGTCCTCGCAGGCGCTGGCGTGGCCCGTGTGGACATTGGCGTTCGCGGCCTGACCTCAGCCGAATCCTGTGGGCACTCCTGTGGGCCGGCACGTGTGGTCCTTACCGCGGCAGCCGCTGACAGTGGAGCCATACGAAAAACACAGGAAGGCAAGGCAAGCCGCTTTAGCTGGCCCCCCAAAGTCTTCAAACTGATGCTGGTCATAGCAAACGGTGTCTCAGCGCGTCGCCGGGCGGGCGATACAAAGCCATGTGAGCCGATTCCCAGCGGTCACTCGCCGAACCGATCCTGGCTGGTCATCCGCTCTCGGCGAGGGTAGAACGGCGGTCGATGAACCATCCAGCGGCCGCTGTCGCCGTGGTAGCCGCCGCGCCTAGCAGATTCGTCGGCACGCCTGCCAGACGCGGGACGGGGTGCGGCGGGTCATCGACCGCGGTGCCAGGAACCACAGGGGCCAGGAAGAACGGCGCCCAGTAGGCCACCGGAACCGCCGCCGCAAAGAACCGGGCCGTGGGTCGGTCGCTCGCGCCGGACCAGATGGACCAGATGTTGACAGACGACAGCGTGGCCGCCATCGCTAGCGCGGTCACGCCGTGGAAACGGGCATGCGCGGGCCAGCGCTCATTGAAGATGTGCGAGTCATTCCAGTCCGCGGCAACGGGCGCCGCCACGGTGATCACGTTGGCCAGGGTAAGCAGGCCCCGCCCGAGCAGCCGGCCACCCCGTGCGGTAACGGGCCGGGTCATCTGCACCTCCGATTGGCAGGACGGGCTGACACCCACGCTACTCCCGGCCCAGCATGGCCGCCGGCCTACCGCGATCACTTGGCCTCGGCCCCTCGTGGACCGCCGGTTGATCGCCTCGATCGCGTGATCAGCCAAGACCCAGAACGGGGAGATCTGCGCGGGTCCGGCCCAGCGGACGCACAACTCCCGGCAGTACGGAATCGGCGTGCCACATTGCGCTCACGCGGTATCGGGTGGCAGGAGCTCGTAGCGGACGGTGGTCTTCTTCGTCAGCCGGTGAAAGGCTGGAACCAGCCCGCAGCCGTTGCCGACGTAAGGGGAATGGCGCCGCCGGTCCGGGCGCGACGCATCCGGCCAAGACCGTTACAGCTGAGATACGCCATTGTCGCGGTCGAGCATCGATGCGGCTTGTGTCCGAATGCGGCTAGCCCTGCGCGCCGCACGAGCGACAGGCTCAGACCCTCCAGCGCCCAGCATCGTTCCGTCGGCTCACTGCCAGTCAGGAGATCCACGTCGATGACCGCTCCCATCAAGGTAACCCGCAGGGCCGCGTCGGCTGAGCAGGACGCGGTGCCGGCAGGCGTCCGCGGAAAATCCATCGAGGGGGGCGCTCTGTCGGGCAGATCGCGTGGATGCGGCTGCGCCGCGACAAGGTAGCGATGGCGGGCGGCATCGTCGAGGCGTTCCTAATCTTGGTCGCGATCTTCGGGCCGTTCCTGACCCAGGACCCGACGGTTTATCACGCAAACCTGATCAACCCGACGTTCAGCCGCCCTAACGGCCCGTTCGGCGGGATCAGCCTGGCGCACCCGCTGGGCGTCGAGCCGGTCACGGGCCGCGACATGCTGGCCCGGATCGTGGTGGGCGCCAGGTACTCCCTGCTGATCGGGTTCCTCGCGACCCTGATCGCCGTGATCATCGGCGTGCTGATGGGGATCATCGCAGGTTACTTCGGCGGCTGCGCTGTCCTATCTCGGCGTGGGCCTGATCCCCCCCGCGCCGAGCTGGGGCGGCATGCTCTCCGAGGCGGTCAGCAACAACTTCTTCTCCGTCGACCCCATGTTCATGATCATCCCAGGCATCGCGATCTTCATAACGGTGATCGCATTCAACCTCTTCGGCGACGGGCTGCGCGACGCGCTCGACCCGAGAAGCCGGTAACCCGCCCGAATTAGCAATGGGCGACCTTAGGCAACACCTACTACGCGTTTAACCTGAACTTCACCCGGCTGTACGCCACGCCGCTGACCACCTACAAGGCGTGCCCGGGAGCATGCGGCTTGCAGATCGTCCCGGCGCTGGCGACCTCGCTCGGCGTGCCGAGCGACGGGCAGCGTACCTGGACTTACCATATTAAGCCGGGCGTGAAGTTCGAGGACGGGACGACCGTCACCTCGCTGGACGTGAAGTACGCGGTGGAGCGCACGTTCGACAGGGGAGTGCTGCCCAACGGCCCGAGCTACTTCCAGACGCTGCTTGGCGGGAACGCGAGCACCTATCCCGGCCCGTACAAGGACAGGTCCAGGAACCTGATGGGCCTGACAGCGATCACCACGCCGAACCCGACGACTGTCGTCTTCCACCTCAACCAGGCCTTCGCGGACTTCAACTACGTGGTGGCGTTTCCGCAGACCGCGCCGGTACCGCCGGCCAAGGACACCGGCTCGAACTACCAGCTGCACCCGATCTCCACCGGGCCGTACAAGTTCGCGAGCTACCAGCTGAACAAGCAGTACACGCTGGTGCCGAACCCGGAATGGAACCCGGCTACCAACCCCAACGCCAGGCAGCTTGCCACCAAGATCATAGTCAACCTGAACGTGAATGCTAGCGACATTGACAACCGGCTGCTGGCCGGCGACATCCAGCTGGATCAGGCAGGCAGCGGGGTGCAGGCCGCGGCCCGGGCCAGAATCCTGTCTACGCCGTCGCTGAAGGCGAGCTCCGATGACCCGATCAACGGGTTCATGCGGTTCTACTACATCAACACCAAGGTGCCGCCCCTGAACAACATCCACTGCCGGATGGCGGTGGAGTACGCGGCCAACAAGACCAACCTGCAGACCGCCTACGGCGGGCCCTACGGCGGTGCTGTCGCCTCCACCGCGATGCCGCCGACCATCTTCGGCTAACGGAGCTTCGACCTGTACGACGCGCTGACCAAGCCGGGCGGCGACATCGCCGCGGCCAAGCAGCAGCTGAGGCTATGCGGGCACCCGAACGGGTTCAGCACGAACGTCGCCTACCGCAGTGACCGGCCCACGGAGGTGGCGTCGTCGCAGGCGCTGCAAGCCGCGCTGAGCACGGTCGGCATCAAGACCATGCTGAAGGGCTACCCGTCGGGGTCCTACTACGCCACCTTCGCCGGGTCGCCGTCCTACGTGCACAGCCACGGCCTGGGGCTGGCCGCGGGCGGCTGGGGCGCTGACTGGCCGGGCGCATACGGCTGGGCCTGGGGGCTGTTCGACTCGGCCGCCATCGTGCCGTCAGGCAACGCCAACATCTCCGAGCTGAACGACCTGCAGGTTAACCGCTGGCTCGCTTCCCTCGAGCAGGCAACTCTCAGCGCGAGCGCGCGCGATGCCATCGGGGCCGAGATCGACATGAAGGTCATGAAGGACGCGGTCATGCTGCCGGCCGTGTACAGCAAGGTGCTGCTCTACCGGAGCCCGTCGCTGACCAACGTCTACGTCCAGCCGTACTACGGGATGTACGACTACGCAGTGTTCGGCACCAGGTAAGCAATCCAACCGACGCGTGACGAGAGCAGGTGAGGGCGCAGGGCCCGGCTGGTAACCCCGGCCGGGCCCCGGCGCCACGCGCAGTGATCACATACATCGTCCGGCGTCTGGCCGCCACCGTTCTCCTGCTGGCCGTCATCAGCATGGTCACCTTCGCGATCTTCTTCGTGCTGCCGAAGCTGGGTGGCGAGACGACCTACGGCCTGGCCACCCAGTACGTGGGACGTAACCCGACACCGTCCGACGTGCGCCAGGTCGAGCAGCAGCTCGGCCTAAACCAGCCGCTCTACCTGCAGTACTGGCACTACCTGCGGGCCATCGGAGCCGGCGAGCACTACACCGCTGGCCCGGCGAGCGTGTACTGCCCGCCGCCGTGCTTCGGCTACTCGTTCAGGACTCAGCAGCCGGTGTGGCCGCAGCTGGTCAGCGACATCCCGGTGACCGCCTCGCTCGCGATCGGCGCGGCGGTGCTGTGGCTGGGCGGCGGCGTTTCGATCGGCGTACTGTCGGCGCTGCGCCGCGGTAGCGTCCTGGATCGGTTCTCGATGGGCACGGCGCTGGCCGGAGTGTCACTGCCGATCTTCTTCACCGGCCTGGTCTCGCTGGAGCTGTTCAGCTACAAGTGGTCGGTCATCCCCGACGTGCAGTTCGTGCCGATCACCCAGAGTCCGATGTTGTGGGCGCGGAACCTGGCGCTGCCCTGGATCACGCTGGCGTTCCTGTACGCCGCGCTGTACGCGCGGCTGACCAGGGCAGGGATGCTGGAGACGATGAACGAGGACTACATACGTACCGCCAGGGCCAAGGGGCTGCCGGAGCGGACCGTGATCGTCAGGCACGGGCTGCGGGCAGCACTCACGCCGATCGTCACTATTTTCGGCATGGACCTGGGCCTGCTGTTCGGCGGAGCGTTCCTGACCGAGTACACGTTCTCGCTGCACGGGCTCGGCCTGTTCACGCTCGAGGCGATCCAGAACCAGGACTTCCCGGAGATCATGGGCGTGGTCATGCTCGCGTCTTTCTTCATCGTCATCGCCAATCTGATCGTGGACATTCTGTACGCCTACGTCGACCCCCGGGTGACTCACAGCTGACGGCCGCCACAGATCGATGCGGCATGGCCACGACCGGGGACATCTCCAGCTGACGCCAGTTGCCAGCAGACGGCCAGATGAGCGTGCTCGTCATGTCGCTGGCCCGCCCTGGCACAGCGGCGGCCGCGGTCGAGGCTCCCGGTCGGTCTGGCGCCTGCTGTGCCCATGGCCGGTCTCACCGCACCGCCCATAGGTGAGCAGCCGCGTAGGAGCGCCAGGGCCGCCACCTGTGACTGATCTCAGGACTGGGCTTCCCGGCGAGGTGATCAAGCGCCCGTTGCAGCACGGGGTCGTCAGCGGGGAAGACGTCGGGCTCACTCATCCTCAGCGCGATGTAGTGGGCCGCGCTCGCTGTCATGCCCGGGATCGCCGTAATCGAGCTGATCAACTGATCGCATCTCATACTGCCGTCAAGGCGGAGGGTGCCGCGTTCGACGGCAGAAGAGAACGACAGAAGTGTCTCGGCTCGACCTCTGGCCAGGCCGATGGCCTGAAGGCCCGTTCCGGCAGCAGTGAGGGCTCCGGGAGTAGGAAAGGCATGGGTAAGGCGGAACCGGCCGAGCCCCGGCACCGGATTACCGAAGCGGCCCACCAGTTTCGCAAGGAACTCACGCGACTCCTCGCCAGGCAGCCCTTGGCCAACGATGGCGGCCACCCCCGCCTCGAAGGGGTCCCATGCACCAGGAACGCGGACGCCCGGCCGGGCCGCCAGAGACGATCCGATCACCGGGTCGGCTGTCAGCCACCGCACCGGCTCCATAACGTCTTCATCCAGGCTCGCTATGCGCCGGGCTTGGGCTGTTAGGTGCACCAGCCCCGCCCAATAGGGCAAGTGAACGCGCAGCTGCAGGTGATCACTGCCGCCCGGGCCGAGTTCCAGAACCCCGGGGTGGCCATCCACCACGATCGTCCGGCGGTAGGTCCGGCCGTAAACACACTCAACGCCGGGCACCGCCCGCATGGCGAGGAACGAGACGAGCGCGTCCCACTCGAGCGGGCCGGTGAACCATAGCCGCACCGTCAGCCCGCCATCGGCCGCCAGGCGCCCTGGATCCGAGTACCCTGCCCGGAGCTGGCTCGGCGTGGCACGGAAGATGCTCCGGCAGTCCCTGTTGAACTGCCGCACGCTGCCAAAGCCCGCCATGAAGGCGATCTCGGTGATTGATATTTCAGTATCGTCCAGCAGCCGGCGGGCGAAGTGGGCACGGCACGACCGGGCGACACTGTCAGGTGTTACCCCAAGGTGAGTTACAAACATCCGGCGAAGGTGACGGACTGACAGGCCGAGCCGCGTGGCCAGGTCGGCTTCGGTGCCCTGGTCGAGCGCCCCGGCCACGATCAGCCGGACTGCACGGCGGACCAGCTCTTGCCCGCTCCGCGCCACAGTCTGGGCCAGCCGGTAGGGACGGCAGTTCAGGCAAGCCTGCATGCCCATGGCTTCCGCCGAGGCTGCCAGTGGGTACACCGTCTCGTCTTCGAGCATTGGGCTGCACCCTGGGGGAAGGCAGTAAATCCCAACGGCGGCCGATCCGCAGACATGACCCATCCTCCTGGCATATCGTGCTGTCGCCCCGGAAGCCAGACAGATCCGGCCAAGTTCCGTCGCGACTCACAATCGGCATGGGCTGGCCAGCCGATCAGCACGACGGGCAGCAAGCCCGAGCCGCTGGCGCGCGCCATCAGGGGCTTCGTTCCCAGCGGGCGCGCCTGGGGGTCTCCCGTTGCGCTGCCGCCCGCCGGCATCCACCGGCCGAACATCTCCGAGTGCGTCGGGCCTGGCGCGATGGCGTTGCTGCCGAGTTGCGGCGCAGCTGCCGGGCGTGCTGCGCGGCCGCGGCGTGTGCTACACAGGGATCGGACTAAGGGAGCATGCGTGGACCGGCTCAGTCTCGGAGTCATATCGCAGTCGCGGAAAGAGCACGAGCGTCGGCTCGCGATCCATCCGCTGCACATCCAGCGGATCGATGCTGACCTGCGGGAACGCGTCTACCTCGAGCGCGGCTACGGCGAGCGCTTCGACGTGTCGGACGAGCAGCTGGCGCCATGGGTTGGCGGGCTTCGCAGCCGTGGGGAGCTCTTGGCGGACTGCGATGTCATCCTGCTGCCCAAGCCGCAGCCGCAGGACCTGGCAGCGATGCGGGCGGGGCAGGTCTTGTGGGGCTGGCCGCATTGCGTCCAGGACGCGGAGATCACCCAGCTGAGCATCGACCGGCGGCTCACGCTGATCGCCTTCGAGGCGATGAACTACTGGTCTGCCGACGGCTCGTTCAACCTGCATGTCTTTCATAAGAACAACGAGCTGGCCGGTTACTGCTCGGTGCTGCACGCCCTGCAGCTCATCGGGACAACGGGTGAATACGGCCGGCGGCTGCGAGCGGCGGTGATCAGCTTCGGGGCTGCCGGCCGGGGTGCGGTGACGGCCCTGAACGCGCACGGCGTGAACGACGTCAACGTCTTGACCCATCGTGACGTCAACGCGGTCGCCTCGCCGATCCATTCGGCGCGGATGGTGCATTTCGGGCAAGATGCCGACGACTCGAGCCGCTGCCATGCGCTGCGCGAAAGCGGCCCGGTGCCGCTGGCGGATTTCCTGGCCTGCCACGACATCGTGGTCAACTGCGTGCTGCAGGACACCGATGCGCCGCTGATGTTCGTCACCGCCGACGACCTGGGCTCCTTCGCGCCGGGCAGCCTCATCGTTGACGTGTCGTGCGATGAAGGCATGGGCTTTGGCTGGGCGCGTCCCACATCCTTCGCCGAGCCGATGCTCACGGTCGGCGATAACGTCCACTACTACGCCGTGGACCACAGCCCGTCGCACCTATGGAACTCCGCCACCTGGGAGATAAGCCAGGCCCTGTTGCCGCACCTGCGTCCGGTGCTCACCGGCGCCAGGGGTTGGGACGCCAGCCAGACCCTCCGGCGAGCCATCGAGATCCGCGACGGTGTCATCCAGAACCCGCGCATCCTGTCCTTCCAGCACCGGTCGCCGGCCTATCCGCATCCGCCCGCCCGCTAGGAACGACACGCAGGCCGCCACTGACCCGGATGACGCCGTGGGTCGAGCCGGCGGCGATGCCGGGCAGCAGGTGCGGCCACCAGCGCAGCGGAGCCGACGTGAGGGCAGCCGGTCTCAGCCCTCCGCGTCAGAGGCGGGCTACCCGGACGATCTCGAACAACGTGGCGTCCTCTCGCGAGCCTGGGCCGGATCAGCGGAACCGCTCTCATCACCACATCCACAGCACGCGGCCAGGCGAGGAGCTACGTTCCGATCCTGGCTGGAAAGCGGATGCTGATAACGGGGCTGGCAGGCTAGCGTGTCAGCAGTGGAGATCGATGCGGAGGTCCTCGCCCACTACGCCGAGGGCCGCGAGCAGGACCGGCTGGCCGGCGGGCCGTCACTTGAGCTGCTGCGGACCCGGGTTCTGCTGGAGCGATTCCTGCCGGCCCCGCCCGCGCGCGTGCTGGATGTCGGCGGCGCCAGCGGGGTGCACGCGTCCTGGCTCGCCGGGCGCGGCTACCAGGTGCACCTGGTTGATCCTGTTCCGCTGCATATCGAGCAGGCGCTGGCCGCCGGCGGGTTCTCCGCTGCGCTCGGCGACGCCCGCCACCTGACTGAACCTGACAGCAGCTACGACGCCGTGCTGCTGCTCGGCCCGCTGTACCACCTCACCGAGCGGGCTGACCGGCTGCTCGCCCTGAGCCAGGCCGCCCGCGTCGCCCGGCCCGGCGGGGTTGTTGCGGCGGCCGTGATCTGCCGGTATGCCAGCATGTTCGACGGGTTCTTCCGCAGCCTCATCGATACGCCCGGGTTCGCGGCGATGATGGCCGAGGACCTGCGGACCGGCCAGCACCGCAACCCGGGCCGCGAGCCCGAGCGCTTCACCACGGCCTACTTCCATGATCGTGACAGCATCACCGGCGAGATCACCGACGCCGGGCTGCACCTGCGCCACGTGCTGCCCGTCGAGGGCCCGCTGCACTGGGCTCCGGGCATCGGCGGCCGGCTCGCCGACCCCGCCCAGCGGCAGCTCATCCTCGACACGCTCGCTGTCATGGAACACGACCCGGCGATAGCTGGCGCAACCGCTCACCTGCTCGCCATCGGCCACCGCACATAGCCGCTCACCGGCTCCCCATCGGCCACCGCGGACAGCCGCCAGCCGCCAGCCGCGGACGCGACTTCGTTCCAGACGAACCGGTCGCGGCATAACCGGACATTCCGCCGGATCGCCGGGGCGACCTTGACTGCCCATTCCGGTGTCGGCTGTGTGCCGGGCCAGGAGGCGCGCTGGCGCCTAGCATCGGGGGCGTGCGTATCGCGGGAGCGGTCCTGGGGGCTCTGATAGTGGTTGCTGTATGGGTGAACGTGGCCGTCACCCTTGTCATCCCCCGTGGCCGCGTCGGGTTCATCAAGGTCGTCGACCGGCTCGTCGACCGCGTGTACACCGCGGCCGGCCGCCTGGTGCGCTCCTGGGAGCGGCGGGACGCCCTGCTCGCCAGCCAGCCTGTGGTTACCCTCGGCGTGCTCCTGTTCATCTGGCTGGCCGGCTTTGTGGCCGGCTACGGGCTGCTGCTGTGGCTGGCGGGGGGCAGCTTCCCGGGCGCCGTTCGGGAGGCGGGCTCATCGCTGTTCACCCTCGGCTTCGCCGCCAGGAGCGGCACGGAGCCGAGCGTGGTCGATTTCTGCGCGGCCGCATCGGGCCTGGTCATCGTCGCCCTGCAGATCGCCTACCTGCCCACGCTGTACGCCGCGTACAACCGCCGCGAAACCGAGGTCACCCTGCTCGGTCCCCGCGCCGGGAGCCCGGCCTGGGGTCCGGAGCTGCTGGCCAGGGCGCAGATGGCCCGCGGCGCCGGGCAGCTGACGGTCATCTACCAGGCCTGGGAGCGCTGGTCGGCTGATGTGGCCGAGTCTCACTCGAGCTACCCATCGCTGCTGCGTTTCCGGTCCCCCGAGCCGCATAGCTCATGGGTCATCTCGCAGCTGGCCGTGCTGGACGCCGCCGCCTTGCACCTGGCGGCGTGCCCGGACAGCGCGCCGTTCACGGCCCGGCTGTGCGTGCAGATGGGCTTCACCTGCCTGCGGAAGCTGACCCGCACGCTGCGGATCCCCGTCCAGGAGGATCCACGGCCCGACGACCCGGTCCATCTGAGCTGGGAAGAGTTCCTGCAGGGCTGGGAGCGGATCACCTCTGCCGGGTTCCCCGTCGAGCGGACCGCCGAACAGGCCTGGCCGCACTTTCGGGGCTGGCGGGTCAACTATGAGGCGGCCGCCTACAAGCTGGCCTCCGGCCTCGACGTCGTCCCCGCCCGCTGGTCGGGTCCCCGCCGCCACCGGTGGGGGCCGTTCGAACCCCGCAGGCTAGCTAACCGCACCCCGGAACACCCCGACGGCCAGCCCGCCGCGCCCCGGGACCTCCTCCCCGGCCAATGACGCCGATCACCGAGCGCCGCGCGCTGCCCTTGAGCGTGCCGCTACGCTCGGGCTGTGCCGGAGAAACGAGCGGACACGCTCCTGAAAACGATGCAGTTCATCGAGTGGTTCACGCTCGAGCGTGCCTGGCACGGTCTCAGTGACGACGAGCTGTTCTGGGAACCCGTCGCCGGATCGTGGGGTGTTCGCCGACGCGGCGAGTGTCAGACGGCGACGCCGTTCGGCGACGGTGACTGGGTGGTCGACTTCGACGCCGACCTCGGGAAGGCAGCTGACGAGGGCCAGGCGATCGAGCCCCTGACCACGATCGGCTGGCTGATGTGGCACATCGGGTCGATGCCCGGGCGCCTTGCCCAGCTCGACTTCCTGGGCGGGTCCAAGACGGCCGACACGGGCTGGACATCGCCGTACCTCACCGCCCACCGGGTGTTCACCAGCGCAACCGACGCAGCGGACTCGATGCGAGCCGGGTGGCGGGTTCTCGAGCGTTCGCTACAGGCGGCCACGGACGCAGAGCTCGAGCGACCAACCAGGAGGTACACCTACAGCGATGAGCCCGGTCCGCTTACCTTCGGCGATAAGCCCGGGCCGCTTACCTACGGCGCGGCAATCGTTGCCTCGACTCTGAACGAGATCAGCCATCACGGCACGCAGGTGTGCATGCTTCGCGACCTCTACCGCGCCATGAACGGCCGCATGTTGTCGCCGGAGAGATCGCGGTAGGTCACCGGCAACAGGCCTGTGGCGGCACCGGGGAACGCCAGGATGGACAGCGATCTATGGAAGTCCGTCCCGCCATGCCGGGACCTATGGCCCTATCAGCTGCTCAGGCAACGCCGTGATGCTGAAGGCATGACGCACGCAAAGGCACGAGATTTGTCGCGTTCGGGCCCGTCGGCGGATCTGTCCGAGCAGACGGTCACCGAGCTGCTGACCGCGGCGGTGGCAGCGCCATCGATGCACAATACCCAGCCCTGGCGCTTCCGGGTCAGGCGCGATAGTCACACCATCGAGCTGCACTCCGACCCGACGCGGGCTCTGCGGTACGGCGATCCGGCCGGTCGCGCCGTACATATCGCCTGCGGCGCCGCACTGTTCAACTTGCGCCTGGCGGTCGCTAGCGCGGGCCGGCAGCCAGTGGTCATGATGCTCCCCGATCCGGGCCAGCCGCTGCTGCTGGCCACGGTCCAGCTCGGCGGGCCGTACCACCCGCAGCAGGCAGAGCGTGAGCTGCATGCGGCTATAGCCCGGCGGCACACCAACCGCGGCCCGTTCACAAGCCGCCGAGTGCCGCAGGGCGTGCTGACCGAGCTGGCCGAGGCAGCCGCGACCGAAGGCGCGATCCTGCACATCCTTGACGACAACGAGGCGATCCGCGTGCTGCGGCTGGCCAGGGACGCCGAACGTGACCAGCTCGCCGACCCCGCCTACCGCGGCGAGCTGGCCCAGTGGGCGGGCGGTGGACGCGATCGCGAGGGCATTCCCGACAGCGCGATGGGCCCGCGAGCGGTCGACGGCCGGGCCCCAGTGCGCGACTTCAGGCCAGCACAGCCCAGTCCTCGCAGCTACGCGCTGTTCGAGCAGACCCCGCAGCTGGCCGTCCTGTCCGTGCGCTTCGGTGAAAAGGCTGACTGGCTGCGCGCCGGGCAAGCCCTGCAGCGGGTGCTGCTGACCGCCACCAGTCGCGGGATCGCCGCGAGCCCGCTCACCCAGCCGCTGGAGACCGCCGATGCCTGGCTGGTCCGCGACCCGCGATCCGGCAGCGAGCAGCCTCAGATGATCCTGCGGGTCGGCTACGGTGTGCCCGTCCCGGGCACTCCGCGCCGTCCCGTCTCAGAGGTGCTCTCGCCATGGTTACCTGACGCCGAGGTCGAATCGGAAGTAGCCGACGCGGAACGCGAGGTCGAACCCGCCGAAGTGATGGATCAGCAGGGCGGCCAGGAGGATAAGAATGATCGCAACTAGGATCCAGAACAGCCAGATGAGGAAGTTCGGCACACGTCGCACTATGCTCATGCCATCTCCTGCCCGCCAAGGCACGATTTATGCAGGCAATACCCTTGAAGTATTTATGCAGGCAATACACTTGAAGCAGAGCGACTTCGGTGTGGTGATCGTGCGCGGTGACCGCCTGATGGGCAGCCAGGCACGCCATCGCGCGATCAGCTCGGCATGAGCCGTTCGAGCAGCCGGGCAAGGTCAACAGTGGCGATCCGCACCGAGGAGTCGCTGCAGGCGTAGGGCAGCACGACCGTCTCGCGGTGCAGCAGCGAGCCGCAGGAGTAGACGACGTTCGGGACGTATCCGTCGCGCTCCGACTCATCGGCCACGAGCAGCGGTTCTGGCAGCGCGGATATCAGCCGCTCGGGCTCGTCCAGGTCGAGCAGGATAGCGCCGATCGAGTATTCCCGCATGGGCCCGACGCCATGCGTGAAGACCAGCCATCCCGCCGAAGTCTCGATCGGCGAGCCGCAGTTGCCGAGCTGGACCAGCTCCCACGGACGTGTCGGCTCATGGACCGTAACGGCCGGGCCCCAGCGATGCCGGTCGTCTGAGTACGCGATCGCGTTGCTCTCCCTGTCCCAGCGGGAGAGCGCGGCGTAGCGGCCGCTGATACGGCGGGGAAACAGCGCCATGCCCTTGTTCCCCGTCGAAGGGCCCGAGAGCTGGGAGATGGTGAATGTTCGGAAGTCCGTGGTCTCCAGCAGGTGCGATGAGACCCGGTGGCCATCGAACGCCGTGTACGTCGCGAAATAGCCCTGCTCTTCGCCGTCGATGAAGCGCACGAACCTCGCGTCTTCCATGCCGTGGCTCTCAGCGGGACCGCTGGGCCACAGGACTCGCTCGGAGAGGGCGTGCTGCTCATCGAACTCGACCTCGTAGTTCGACGCCGCCATCCAGCGCACCCAGTCGATGAGCGCCACGGAGTCTCCGCGTGTCACCTGCTGCAGGGACAGCTCGCGAACGGCGACATCGAGCTCGGCCACGCTGAAGCGGGGCGGCAGCAAGCTCCAGAGGAACTGCGCGTTCTCGTCCTCACGGCCAAGTTCAGCGAGCTTCTCCTGGAAGAGGTTGCGATCGTAGGCGACAGTGCGAGAGCGCCCGGCATCGAGGAAACGCCCCGGCTCGTCGATGCTGATCCCGGATTCGCTGCTGATCGTGCCGGTCCTGAACTCGATGCTCGACAGATGGCCCTCGCCCACGGCCCGCAGGCTCATGACGAATCGGAGCTCTCCGGGCCCGCAGCCGGCCTGATCGGGATGCGGCACGATCGACGGGTTGAACAGCGCCGCGGCCTCGAGCGCGTACTCCTGAGTGAAATACGCGCCGATCAGCCGCCGTCGGGCGCTGCGCACCCCCATCTCGCCGCCCAGCCGGTGGGCGACGAGCCCGAAGTTGCGTTCCAGGGTGTCGTTAAGGTCACGATATCGATCGGCGAAGCGGGCCACCGTGCGGGCGAGTGTTCGATCCACCTCGTCATCACTCATCGCAAGGACGCGATCCATGACGGCCCTGGCCCGCGAGCCCCCTCGGATCAAGGTCTCCTGGCCGGGCACGAACAGCCGGCTCAGCCTGCGAGAGGAGTCCGGCATCAGCCGATGATGCGTGCGGGTCAGCAGCTGGCCGCCCGAGCCGGGGCCCGTCACGGCGGCGCGGCGGTCAGGTGGCGGCCTTGCTGCAGCACGGAAATCATCGCCAGTGTCGATTCCGCGCCCTGGTTGCTATTGCGGCTGGTGGGGCCGAGCCCGTCGAAGCCGCCGCCGGTCCGCTCATCGAGCAAAGGGACCTTGGCGTCGTTGTCGCCGAGGAACCACGCCACGCACATGTCGACAACGGTAAGCCAATTCGAGTCGCCGGTCACCGTCGCCGCGCGCGCGCACGCATCCGCCAGTGCGGCAACCTCGATCGGCTGCTGGTCGAAAGCCGGGCGCGGCTCGCCCGGACCCCAGCCCCCGGCCGGTACCACCGACAGGTGGCCGTCTCGGGATTCGCCCGCCAGCAGCCACTCCAGCATGCGCAGGCCATCGCGGAGAGTCGAATCACGCCCAAGTTTCCAGCCGGCCACGATGACAGCCTCGGCGATCGCCGCGTTCGCGTAGCTGAGCCTGCGGGCCGGCCAGGGCCATGCCGCATTCGCGGACGGCTCGCCGATGACGGCGCTGGCGTGGGCGAGAAGGCTGAGCGCGCCGGGATGGTCGGGCCAGTTCTCGAGGACCTCAGCGGCACCGAGCGCCGCGAATGCCATGGCGTGCGGCCATGTCGAGCAGACTTGGGCGCTCTGGCCGAATCGGGTCAGAGCCTCGTCACGGATACCTGCAGTGGGGCCCCGGGCCGCAGCGGTGCCCAGGCCCCACAGGGCGCGGCCCCAGCAATCTTCGGTGCCGCGCTCGCCGTGCCAGCGACGGTCGTAGCCGAGGCGGTTGCGGAATCGGCCGTCCGGCCCCTGCGCCTGCGCCAGGAAGCAGAGATAGCGCCGCGCCAGCGTGATGAGCTCCTCGGCCGGCGAGGGCTCCCGGCACACAACCACGAGACCGCGGGCGACGTCGTCGACGCAGTAACCATGCTCATACCGGGGCACGATGCCCTTGGCGTGCTCCAGCAAGCCAACGTCATCGGTCAGCCGCAGCAGATGCCCGAACGGCGCGGCCGGGCAGCTCATACCGCGGCTCCCGCGCGTGTCTGGGTGAGCGCGGATGCGAGTTCCCGGTAGGAGCTCGCGACCGCTGGCCAGAGCAATCGGGGCGCGAGGTCCGCCGAATGGCGGCTCATGCGCGCGGACAGGCCCGGCACAGTGAACACCCGGTGCAGCGCGCTGGCGATGTCCGCGGGGTCTCGCCGCTGGACCAGGAGTCCGGCGCCGCCGGTGAGCAGTTCGACCGCATGCGGGAAACTGGTCGAGATCACCGGTTTTCCTGCGGTGACCGCTTCGATCAGGACCCCGGAGGTGACCTGCTCCAGCGAGTCATAGGGCAGGAGCACGACGTCCGTGGCGCCAATGAGATGGCTCAGGGCGGCGGCCGGCAGATACCGGGCGACGAAGCGCACAAGATCCCCCACGCCCTCCGCGCGTGCTCGCGCCTCGAGCGAGCGGCGATAGGCCTCGCCCTCGCGTGCGCGCACGCGAGGATGGGTCTGACCCGCGACCGTATAGGCGACGTGCAGTCCCCGGTCCCGGAGCAGGGCGACAGCATCGATCGCGTGCTCGATCCCCTTGCCCGGTCCCAGCAGCCCCCAGGTCAGCACCATGGGCCAGCGGCTTGTCCCGCGCGAAGTTGCGGCGACCCGATTATCGGCAGAGCCGTGTGGTATCACGAAGACCTTCGCAGGACTCGTGCCGTACATGTCCAGCAACCGTGAGCGCGCCGTCTGCGTCATCGTGACGACCGCGCTGGCGGCGTCAATGACATCATCGAGGATCATGCGCTGTCGTTTCGTGGGCCGTGCCAGGACGGTATGCAGAACCACGATGCTCGGAATGCGCAATGCGTCAAGCAACGGAATGACGTCCCGGCCGTCAGGCCCGCCGTAGATGCCGTACTCGTGCTGCACGATCGCGACATCGAAGCCGTTGAGCACATCGACAGCGGCCGCCGCGCTCGCGGCGGAGCCATTCACGAGATCATGCACGACCTCGGGCGCGGGACACGGCGCCGGCTCGTCTAGCACGCGCACTACGCCCGCACGATCGCCTGGCCCGCGAAGATGGTTGAACAGCGCCGCGTTGAAGGTAGCCAGCCCGCATTGGGTTGGGGGGTACGTGCCGAGTAGCGCGTACGCCTTGGGCATGAAGGTCCTCCTTGTCAGCGTTCGCCGCGGCGCATACTGCCGCGCCCCAGCGCATTTCTCCTCGTCCACACAGTTAGCGGATCCCCTCGGGCACTGGCCAGCCTCAGAAGGCACAGACGCTGGAAACTGCCTGGTTGCGGTAACCGTTCCTGATTGCAGGGCTCGGATATCCCGCGCGGGCCCGGCCGCGGATCCGTTCCTGCGGATGACGCGGTCGAGGCCAGAGATACCCATTGAGCCGACAGCGAACCCGGTGCGGAAAAATCCGGGCGCATAATCCGCCTCGATAAGGGACAGCCTTCCATATTTGGCGTGGCAGTCGTGAAACACGCAGTTCGGAAGCAGAACCGCTGGACAAAATGCGCAGGGCCATTGCGCGCGGGCGAGGCGCCACAGCGTTCGAGTTACCGCATTTCCGTGTAAACCGCATTTCTCTGTAAACCGCATTTCTCTGTAAAAGGAGGAGCCGCGGTATGCGCCACGGGCCGGGATCGGCCTCCAGGTCGATCCGCCGGCAGTGGCAGACTTGAGCCCATGCCCGACCGACCGGCATCCACGCGTCCGGCCCGCAGCTACCCGGCGGCCGCCGCCATCCTGTCGGCGCGCGATCCTGTCCTGGCCCGCCTGGTCGCGAAGGCCGGTCCTGTGCGGGTGCGGCCGCCGGCGGAGACCAATTTCGCGGCCCTGGTCCGCTCGGTCCTGTACCAGCAGCTGGCCGGCGCTGCGGCAGCCGCCATTCACGGCCGCCTGATCGGCGCCCTCGGCGGTGAGGTCACCCCGCAGCGGCTCCTGTCGTTGCCGTCCGGCACGCTCCGGTCCGCCGGGCTATCGGCCAACAAGGCAGCGTCCCTGCAGGATCTGGCGACCAAGGTGGTGGACGGGACGGTGGTTCTCGACCCGTCCCGGCTGCGGGCCGAGAGCGACGCCGAGGTGGTCGCCCGGCTCTCGACGGTCCGGGGGATCGGGAAATGGACGGCGGAGATGTTCCTCATGTTCCAGCTGCGGCGCCTGGACGTGTGGCCGACCGGCGATCTCGGGGTCAGGAAAGGGTTCGGGCTGGCGTGGGGGATCCCGACGCCGACGCCGAAAGTGCTCGAGCCTCTCGGCGACCCGTACCGGCCGTACCGTTCGGTCGTGGCCTGGTATTGCTGGCGGGCCGCCGAGCTGTACGGGGGCGCGGCCGACAGCGTCCTCACCCGGTGAGCCGGCCGGAATGCCAGCCGGGCGCCAGCGGGGCCAGGCCGTGGCCAGGCGGCTCCGGTGAGCAGTGCCGCCTGGGCAGCCTTACTCCGAGTCGTACCGGAAGCCGTCGATGAAGCGGCGGAACAGCCCTCCCTCTCGTGCCAGGGGCGGTCCGGGCGGCGGAGCCGCAGGGCGTTCCCGCCCCACGGGCTCGTCGTAGTCGGCCCGTGCGATCGCGTCCACGATCTGGGCCTCATCGAACGCCTCCGAGCCGGGGATCTTCGGAACGAAGCCGACCAGGTCCCCGTCGAGCAGCACCTCGGCCTCCAGCGACGCCGTGCCTTCGATGCCCCAGATCGCCTCCCGCCGGCCGCCGATCACGACACGCACTCCGTATGCATCGACCCCCGCCTTCAGCAGGTGCGCGTCGATGCCGCGATCTCTGAGCGCGTCGCCGACCCGCCGGGCCCGGTTCTCGTCCATGCGCTTAACCTACCTTCGCCAATCCGCGTGGCCGCGAGAGAGCCAGTGCGCTGGCCTGGCGAGCCACGGCGGCAGCCTGGTGGCGGCATCGCCCTTCGCCGCATCGAGCTGGGACTGGATGAGGAAGATGCTCTCGGCGAGGTCGGCGCCGCTCAGGTCGGCGCCCCTGAGGTCAGCTCCGGTGAGATCGGCCGCTGCGAGGTCGGCGCCGCTGAGGTCAGCTCCGGTGAGGTATGCCCCGCGCAGGCTGGCGCCGCTCAGGTCGGCGCCGCTGAGATCCTTTCCGATCAGGTCGGCGCCCCTGAGGTCGCCTGGCTGGCGCCCGGCGCCTGCTGGCGACTGGCGCCGGGTGCCGGCTCGGGCTAGTTCGCTCGCGCGCACCAGCAAGGTATTGACCCGCTGCCAGTGCGCGCCCAGGTCCAGTTCGGCCAGCGCATCGGGACTGCCCTGAGTGAGCCGCTCGGTCTCCTCGAGCGCGACGCTGAGCTCGCCATAGAGCGGGCGGGCCGGCTCCATGGTGAGTGCTTCACTCAGGTACCAGAGCAGCTCATGGAGCCGCCGCACGATCGTGAACACGCCGAACATCTGCCCGGCGATTTCTGGCACCTGCCGCCAGTCCTGCCCGCCGAATGTGACCTGGGCTACCTTCTGCCCCGCGCCGAAGCAGTCGTAGGCGGCGCAGCCAGGGAAGCCCTGCTGCCTGAGGCGATCGTGAATGGAGCAGCGGAAGCCCGGTTGCAGGTTCGGGCATGGCTGCCCGGCGTCCTTGTCGATGGCGAAGTCCGCCGAGGCCGAGAAGGCCGGCGCGACACAGCACAGTGCGAAGCAGCGTTCGCAGTCAGCTCGCAGGCTCAGGCGGTATCCGCCGGAGACCGATGCTGCGGGCGGGCGTTCCTCAGGCATCGTGAGGTCTCCTGGTGGATAGAGAGCACCGCTGGCGGCGGGCTCAGGACATCGCGCTAGCTGGGACCACCGCCTGTGCCGGGCGCTGCGACCCCGTCCGTAGCGTAGCCTGGGTCCCGCGGCCGAGGTCTGGGCCGCCGCGCAGTGGATGGCGGCGGAATTCAGTTGCCGTCGCTGCTCGTGCATGACACCCTCGGCGCACAGGCCGATACCGGCGCTGCCGGTCGAGCGGAAGGGAGGGCTACGGATGTTGATGTCCGTTTCGCGGTTGACGCTGCCCGCCTTGACCGCCTGCCTGAGGAGCACCACCAGTGCCGTACTATGCCTCCAACCGCCGCGCAGAGCGGCGTTTTGACGACGACGAGCCCACCTACGCAAAACGCAATCGTCACCGCCCATCGCTGCCCGCCCCGGACGCCCTCGACAGCGTGGACGGCCTGCCCGACTCAGACCGCTGGTCCAGCTGGGATCAGCCTGCCGCCAGCGAGCGCGGACCCCGACCCTACCCGGACTGGCTGGTCACCGACCTAGCCGCGGTCGACACCGAGCTCGGGATACTGAAGACCGGCAAGGAAGCCGACGTCTTCCTGCTGCGCCGGGGCGTGCCGGAATCGGGCCGGTCCTGCCTGCTGGCCGCCAAAAGATACCGAGCCGCCGAACACAAGATGTTCCACCGCGACAGCGCGTATCTGGAAGGCCGGCGGGTCCGCGAATCCCGCGTTAGCCGGGCCATGGCCAGCCGGTCCAGCGCCGGGCGGGCGATGATCGCCATGCAGTGGGCGAACGCCGAGTTCACGGCCCTGAGCCAGCTCTACCAAGCGGGCGTCCCCGTGCCTTACCCGGTGCAAGTGATCGGCACCGAGATCCTGCTGGAGTTCATCGGCGAATCCGACGGCACAGCGGCACCGCGGCTGGCCGAGACTCGCCCGCACGGCAGCGAGCTGGCGGGGTTGTGGGACCAGCTCGTGCGTGCGCTCAGCACGCTCGCCGGCCACGGCCTGGCCCACGGCGACATGTCCGCCTACAACCTGCTGGTCCACCGCGGCCGGCTCGTCATGATCGACTTGCCCCAGGTCGTCGATGTGATCACCAATCCACGCGGCGCGGAATACCTGGACCGGGACGCGGTCAACGTGGCCAGGTGGTTTTCCGCGCACGGCCTGACCGGGGCCACGCCCGCTCCCGAGGACCTGCCGGCCCTGCTGCGTCAGGAAGCCCGCATCGGCTAGCCCTGTGGGCTGCTCAAGACGGCGTGCGCTTGGGCGAATCATCGCCAAGGTGAGACACTGCACTAGCGGCGGCGATAGGCGGACTACGAAAAATGACCGTAGAACAGATTCGCATGAATCTGCCCGAAGAACCTAATAGCTTCATCGGCCGTGAACACGAACTTGATGAACTTCGCCGGTTTATGGCGGTAGCGCGTGCTCTCACCCTGTGTGGGCCGGGTGGCATCGGGAAGACCCGGCTCGCGCTGCGACTTCTTTCCGCGGTGGCAGACGAATTCCCTGATGGCGTGTGGTTTGTCGAACTCGCTGATCTGCAGCAGCCCGATCTCGTTGCCTCGCGGGTGGCATCGGTCATCGGCATTGAGGAAGAACCGGGACGGCCGCTGCTCGAGACGCTCGCGGAGGCGCTCAAGCCCCGCCGGATGCTCCTTGCCCTGGACAATTGCGAGCACCTGATCGGTGCGTGCGCGCGGCTCAGCGAGCGGCTGCTGGCCAGTTCCTCCGGCCTGCGCCTGATCGCGACGAGCCGCGAGCCGCTTCGCGTGGCGGCCGAGACCGTATGGCACATGCAGCCGCTGTCCGTCCCGCCCGCTAACGTGGCGGAGGCTATTGGCGGGCCGCACGGATATGAGGCGATCCGCCTGTTCGCCGACCGGGCCGCGGCGTCACTGCCCGGATTCGTGATCAACCCCGCCAACGCCGTCGCCGCGGGCACCTTGTGCCGGGCCCTGGACGGGATGCCGCTGGCGATCGAGCTTGCCGCGGCATGGGTCCGCGTGCTGTCGGTCGAGCAGATCGCGGGCCGTCTGACTGACCGTTTCGGATTGCTCACGACTGGTGACCGTTCTGCTCCGCCTCGGCACCGTACGCTGCGGGCCACGATCGACTGGAGCCATGAACTGCTGACCACCCGAGAACAGGTGCTGCTGCGCCGGGTGTCAGTGTTCGCGGGCTTCTCCCTGGAGATGGCGGAGCAGGTGTGCTCCGATGACACGGTCCCCGCGCAGGACATGCTCGACCTGATCGCGGCGCTTGTGGGCAAGTCGCTGGCCGTGGTGGAGCCTGAGGTGCTCGGCCAGGCCCGCTACCGGCTGCTCGACACCATCCGCGAGTACGCGGCGGCGCGGCTGGCCGAGGCTGGCGAGTCGCAGACATTCCAGCGCCGCCTTCGTGACTACACGCTGCTGGTGTCCGAGCACAACCTGGCGATAGGGATGGCGCAGATCCAGGCGCCCTGGTCGGCCAGGGTCGACGTCTTCCGCAGGTACGACGTGGAGGCGGGAAACGTGTCGCAGGTGCTGAGCCGCTGCCTGGCCCAGGCTGATGCAGAGACCGGCCTGCGAATCTGCACCGCGGTGCGGCCGTGCTGGATCGTGCGGGGCTCCTTCGCCGAGGGCGGCGAGTGGGTGGACTCTTTCCTGGCCCTTGATGCGCCCGGCATGCCCCCCGCGGTCCGGGGCCCCGCCCTGGTCGGCCGCGCGCAGCTGGCCCTGTCCAGCGATCCGGCGGCGGCGAAGTCCTGGGCGAAGGAAGGGCTTGAGCTCTGTCGCAGCGCGGGCGAGGAATTCTGGACCGCGTCTGTGCTCAACCTGCTGAGCGAGGTCGCTCTGCACACCGGCAACACCCAAGAAGCGGCGCTGCGCGCGCAGGAAGCGCTGGCGACGGCCCAGTCAGCCGGCGACGGCTGGAACGAGGGATACGCCTTCAGCACCCAGGCCGCGATTGCCGCCTTGGCCGGCAGGCTCCCGGAAGCGCAGCGGCTCGGGGAAACGTCCATCAGCGTGATGCGCCGCATTGATCAGCGATGGGGAGTCGCACGGACCTTGCTCGGCCTGGGCGACCTGGCCCGGCTCTGCGGCGACGCCGGTGCGGCGCACGCCAGCTACCGGGAAGCACTTCCCATCCTGCGCGAGATCGACTCCAGGCCTGAGATCGCGCGCTGCCTGGCGGGCCTGGGGCGGGTCGCCCTCGACCAGGGTGATACGCCCCTGGCGCGCAGGCACCTCGCGGAGAGCATCCGGCTGAGCCAGTCCACCGGGGCCCGCATCGGCGTGGCCAGGGGGCTCGAGGCGTTCGCGGCGCTGAGCATCCAGGAGGGCAGGCCCGAGCGGACAGTCCAGCTGGCCGCCGCGGCCGCCGCCTTGCGCGAGGCGGCCGGCCTTCCCCCGCTTTCCGGCGCCAGGACCGGGCGCTACCTGGCGTCCGCGCGCGGCCTGGGGGACCCGGCCATCGGGCGGCTCTGGGCGCGGGGCCTGGCCATGACGAGCGCGGCCGCGCTCGCGCTCGCCCTGGACTCGCCCGAGCCAGCGCCCGCCGCCGACGATGGCCAGGCAGCCGCCATCGCCGCGGCCGGGCCCGTCGCGCTGACCACGACTCCGCCCGGGACTCTGACGCCTCGGGAACGCGAGATCGTCCTGCTGATCGCCGTCGGCCGCAGCAACAAGGCCATCGCGGAGGAGCTGTTCATCAGCCCGGCTACCGCGGCCCGGCACGTCGCCAATATCCTCGCCAAGCTGGGATTCAGCTCCCGCACGCAGATCGCCGCGTGGGCCGCGGGCAAGCGCCCCGATCCCGGCGCCCCTGGCTTGTCTGGCGGCCTGGGCTAGCCTGGCGCACCCTTGGCTTGTCCGGCACCCTTGGCTTGTCCGGCGCACCCCTTGGCTTGTCCGGCGGCCTGGGCTAGGTCGCCGGCCCGGCCGCCGCTTTCCTGTCCGTGACCAGCTTCGTTGCCTGCTCGGCACTGCGCGGCACCCCGCCGACGTTGGACATCTCGAGGACGAACCTCGTCGCAGCGTTCACGCCGTTGAGGAACAGCTGATCTTGCTGGGCCGCCGTCAGGTCGAACTGGGTGGCCTTCAGCCCCGCGTTGTCGACGAAGATCGTGCGAGCGGCGGTGGTCTGATCGACGTTATAGCCGTCCCACTCGTTCATCAACGTGTGCAGAGCACGGACGCCCACGCTCAGCGCTGAATCGCACGCCACCGTGGCCGGGAAGGCCGTCTGCAGCGAGGACAGCTTGATTCCGATGGTGGGCCAGCGAGCTGGCCCACCATCGACCCGGTCAAACGCGCTGATCGGGAAGTTGGCCAGCATGCCGCCGTCGACCCAGGTGACCGAGCCGGCGTCGTAGCGTTGCGGGATCGAGGTGCCGTCCGGCAGCGGCACGTTAACGTCGGCTGCCCTGGCCTGGATCGTGACCGGCTCAAAGAAGAACGGAATGGACATCGACGCACGGACCGCCCCGACGACTTCCTGCTCATCCCTGAGCAGTCCGTAGTAGTTGTAGTCCCAGGGCAGCCGCACCAGCTGCTCGCGCGTGATGTCCGCGGCATGCACGACAAGCCGGTACCGGCGATCGGGCGCCAGGCTCATGTCCGGATCAGCGGACTGCTCGATCTTCAGGTCGCTGAAGGTATGCACGCCGAGCTCAGCGAGAATCGGCTGCAGCCACACTTCCAGGTAGCTCCCGGGATAGAGGCCGATCTTGTGAGTGAGGGCGGCGGCCTGGTCTGCTCTCTGGACAACTCCGCCCAGGTGATCGAGAAAATGGTGGATCTTGTCGTCAGGCATGAAGTTGGCGAATTGCAACTGGCTGAGGTAGCCGCGCAACGTCGGCATGGGCCGTCCGGCTCTGGAGATCGCGGCGACGAGGCTCGCCGCGATGGCACCCGCGCTGGTCCCCGCGACGCGGGGGAATGAGTATCCGGCCTCGTCCAGGACGAGCACCGCGGCCGCCAGCCCGATCCCCTTGACGCCGCCGCCTTCGAGGGCCAGGTCAGCGCGGAGCTGCCTGCGCCGCTGAGGGTCACGCGGATCGACGTATCCGTCGACCTCGCGCAGGTGAACCGCGGCCGCCTCGAACTGCTCCTGGAGCTGCGGGCTGCGCGTATAGCCCCGCTCGCTGGCCGGGTCTATCCGCGCGCCCGGCGACGGCAATGGAGAGGTGGGCCTGGGAGTGTTCACGGGGGCTCCTGATCGGGCTGTCAACAAGGCGGGACGACGACGACCATGCCAGCATTGTCCCCCAGCCGAGGCTCGCAGGGAGGCTACATGCTCGCGAGCCGCTCCGTTTCTCCTGGCTTTCGTTGCTGTGACAACGGCAGCGGGCCCAGGATCGCAGCACTGAACCGTCAGGCCGGGCCCAACCCGGAGTTCGGGTGGGCCCGGCCTGACTCTCGCCTACCGCCAGATCGGCGCCGGGTTGCGGCGCGCCGGTCCTACTTCAGCCTGCGCATGGCCTTGATGAAGGTCTGGCCGTCGGGCGTGCCGACACCAGACATGTTGTCGTAGCCCTTGAGCGTGACCTGCCCGGTGTAACCGAGCATGTTGGGATTCTGGTCGTCGAAGGTGGTCAGCAGCTGGATGCCGCATGTGTTGGTGTCGCACACCGTCCCGCGGAACAGCGCGGGGCTCTTGCTGGTCAGTGGCCGGACGTCGTGAATGGCGCTGGTTCCGGCCAGCTTGTAGAGGGCCGGGTCGATCAGGCCGAACGGGCTCCGCTGCCCCTGCTGGGCCGCAGTCACGATCCCGGCCACCAGTGGTGCAGCCTCGCTGGTCCCGCCGATATCCGACAGGCTGAAGGAGGGAGCGGCGCTGGGGTTGCTGGGGTCGAAGAAGAGCAGTCCTACCGCAAACCCGGTTAACGGGTCGGCGTCGGCGCTGATGTCTGGCGCGGACCGGGAAGGACCGCGGTTGCCGGGGGCCTTGGTCAGGGCGGTCGGCACGACGTGCTTCTGGTCAGCCGGCTCCCTCCACAGCACGCTCGCACCGCCGCCGCTTGCACCCTGCTCGGCCACGAGGCGCCAGTGGTTGCGCTTCTTGCCCGGCCGGATGGAGAATCCGGTGGACCAGCCGGTCTCGAACATGCGGTTGTCGGTCTTGCCGATCCCCAGCGTGGTGCCGCCTACCGAGACGGCGAACGGGTCAGTCGACGGGGCCTCGGTGCCTGAGCCATCACCGGCCGAGAAGTACATGCCGACACCCTCGGCCGCAGCACGCAGCAGGAAGGCATGCTCGATGTTGGTCAGGCGGGGGGGCTGGTCCTCATCCGAGCTCTCCCAGGAGTTGGAGGCAACCGATGCCAGCGGGTGGTTGCCGGCGCCGTTGAGGACCGCGAGGTCGGCGTTGAAGAGCCCCTGGAGCCCAAAGTCACCGAAGTTGCAGCTGTCACCGCCGACGACGAGCTGACTGGCCGAAGGGGCCATGTCGTAGGACGACTCGACGTCGAGCTGCTCTTCGACGTCGAACGGGTCACCGCAGGTGTTCTTGCCCAGTGACAGCTCGGTGTACCGGTGGCTCGACGGGGCCGGCATACGGACTGCCTTCGCGTAATCCTGCAGCGTGAGGAACATGTCCGGGGTCAGGCCCAGCTCGACCAGAGCGATCTTCTGGCCCTTGCCGGTGTTGCGCATGTTGGCGCCGTAGGCCACCCGCAGCTGCCGGGCGGTGTACCCGCAGGCCTCCGTGGGGAACGAAGTGACTCCGAAATGCCGCGGCAGGCCCCTGGTCTTGTGCTGCCCGTAGTAATGGGAGCAGGCCGTACTGCTGTTAGCCGCTTGTTCCCTGGGCGTCACGCTGGCAGGCTTGCCGTTCGGCCCTTCCAGCGGGAGAAGCGGCGCGGCGTTGTCCAGGCCGGTGACGCCGAGCATGCTGCCCGCGAGCGAGGCCGGAACGGAGATGGGCCGGTCGTTAGCCCGCAGCGGGTACCTGCCGGCGTTGACCTTCGCCGACGCCTTGTACACCTTCAGCCGCACACTGAACGCCTTGTTGATCGTCGAGGTTGCTGCCGTCGCGCGGACGTAGGAGCGCTGCGAGTCGGCAGTGACGCCGGTAAAGCCCTCGGCGCGCAGCCATGACTCGACCATGCTCGCCTCGCTGCGGGTCGCCCCGAAGCGAGCGGTGTAACTACTCGGGCGCAGGTAGTGATGGAACTGCGCGCTGCCCGGCGTGCTCACGGCTGCGGCGAAGTTCTGCGCCGCCGTCACGCGCGGCCTCAGCCACACCTGGATCGACAGCTTTGTGGAACCGGCGACATCGCCGGTTGCCTGGGTCTGGCTGGTGAACGGTACAGCGCTGCCAGCGAGCGGCGTGACCGCCGGTCTCGCTGACGCCCCGGCTGCTCCCATCCCGCCGACGAGCGTCATGCCTGCCATCGCCGCCGTCGCGCCGAAGGCGGCGACGAGCGTCCTTGTCCTGGACATAGTCTCCCTGTCGTGTGCGTGCCTCTGGCCCCGTTCGGAGCTTGCTGACTGCTCCTCAGGTTGTGTTCTATACCGTCGCGTACTGCCTTGAAAGGTCTAGAACCCAGAACATGAATCTCGCACCGTCAAAACCGAATCAACGGGGCATTTCCGGGGCAGCATACTGTTTTCCTCGACTCCGGGACCGATTTCGAGGAGGGGCGTCGCCAAGATGTTACGGCGGACGCTGGCTGCCGCCGAGCGATCTCTGGCTGCTCGATGACGGCTCGTCACGGCGGCCTGCTTCCGGCCTCACGAATGCCCGCGGGCACGGGATCTGGTCACCGGCCGGTCAGCGGTCAGGAGGTTCGTCGTAGTCCGGGAGCATCGGCCGTAATCCGGGACCAGTTGCGGCCGCAGTGATGCCGCACCGGACGGCGTGTCCGCGCGCACCGTCGACTCGGCCATGTCCATCCTGCGCGAAGAGGGCCTGATCGAGACAGAGCCGGGCAAGGGCCTGTTCGTGGTCGAGCGGACCGGCGGCTAGCCGGGCGCCGGGCTGAGGCGGGCGCGGTAAGCCGCCATCCTCGCCGCCGCGTGCTCGGGGTCAGGATCGGGCGGAGCGTTGTTCCTGGCTCCCGACGCAGCGATCCGGCGGCGGCTGCTGGACGACGACGGGCCGTGGCGGGAGGCGTTCGGCTCGCAGCGGTCGGCACCCGACCGGCGCCACGGCTGGTGTAGGTCATGCGTCAACGCCGACACCCGCGCCCGTGCGAGCGCGCGCTCTGCTGTACGCGCCGGCGATGTCGTGGCGACCATGGTCCCGTCCACGGTCGCAGTCATCGAGGCGGTGGACGAGCACCGCTGCGTGCTCACCTCGGGTTCCGATTCGCTGGACTCGATCGCTCTGCACCCGCGCCGACGACATCCTTCATCGCGAAGGCGGCTGGCTAGGCATGGAGCACGCCACATCATACGATTGTGTTATGACGCAACCACATGATGTCGAGAGGCTCCCGTCGCCATCTGCAGCGCTCCTGCAGCTCGCCCGGCTAAAGACCGATATGAGTCAGCGGGAACTGGCCGAACGGGCTGGAGTTCCGGTCACAATGATCTCGGCATATGAGCGTGACCTGCGGCAACCCACCCTGACTACGCTACTCAGGCTGCTGCACGCGGCTGGCTTCGATCTCCGCCTGCATCTAGCCGCCTACGACGCGCATGACGACATACTTGCCGAGCTGGAGGCTGGCCGCTCCGAAGCCGAGCGACTTCACCGCGATCGCCAGCTTCAGGCATGGCGCCAGGCCACTTCCGCGGAGGATGTGGCGTGAGCGACCTGGAGGGTGCCGATGAACCGGGACTGAACGCTGCAGCCATAGTCGCTGCGCTGAACCGGCACCAGGTGCGCTACGTCATCATCGGCGCCTTCGCCGCTATCGCACAGCAGGCGCCGATACCAGCGACCAGAGATATCGATGTCACCCCGGAGGCAAGTAAGGAGAACGTGGCCCGGCTGTCGCTGGCGCTGAAGGAGCTTGGCGCACGGATCCGGACCGAGGCGGTACCAGACGGGCTGCCCTTCAGCCACGATGCCACGTCTCTGGTGGCAGCCGAGGTGTGGAATCTGATCTGCCGCGACGGCGAGTTCGACATCTCATTCCATCCGTCTGGCTTTGCCGGAGGCTACGCCCAGCTTGTGGTAAACGCGCATCGCCTTCGCGTGGGCGAGGTGGAAGTGGTCGTCGCCGACCTCGCTGACGTAATCCGGTCTAAGGAGTCGGCCGGCCGCCCGAAGGATCTTCGCGTACTGCCGCTGCTCTACCGACATCAGTCCGCGCGCCGCGCGGCGGGAATGGACGACGGATAGGGCCGGATCACGGAGGCTCAGGCCGAAGGCGATCAGGCCGCAGACAAGCACCTCGGCCTGCAGCACGACGAGCATCGCGAACGCTGGCATCGCCCTGGCGCCCAGCAGCTCGCCGGCTCGCGCGCATCTGCCCCCCGATGAGGTCGCTAATGCGACCGAGCTCACGGGTCCAGGTATCGGCCGAAGCGATGGGATACCCGCGGACTGTCAGCGCACAGCCGGGCCGGACAGTCAGCGCACAGCCGGGCCGGACAGTCAGCGGACAGCCGGCCGGATCGTCAGCGGACAGCCGGCCGGACATGCGGCCGGACCGGACATTCGGACAGACAGCCGGTGGATAAGCCGATCGGACAACTGCCAGTCAGGCTGCGTGTCAACCACATGGCAGCCGTCCGGCAGCGGCCCGCCATCGCGTGCCGTCGCCGCCGGGCTCGAACCGTCGCAGGGGCTGCGTGCCGCGCACCAGCGCGCGCATTCCGGCCAGGTCATCAGGCGCCGCGCCCAGCGCGCGGGCCTGGACCAGGATGTTTCCGATAGCGGTCGCCTCGGCCGGACCGGCCACGACCGGGAGTCCGCACGCGTCTGCGGTGAGCTGGCACAGCAAGGGGTTCCGCGCCCCGCCTCCGACCAGGTGAACGATGTCCACATGACGCCCGGACAGCTCCCGGACCTCGATGATCGCTCGCCGGTAGGCGAGCGCGAGGCTGTCCAGGATGCACCGAACGGTCTCCGCCTGGTCGGCCGGGGGAGTCTGACCGGACGCTCGGCAGGCGGCCGCAATCCGCGACGGCATGTCGCCGGGCGGCAGGAACGCCGGGTCGTCCGGGTCAATCACGGCGCGCAGCGGCGGCACCCTGGCCGCCTCGGCCAGGAGCCGCTCCTGACCGGCAGGCAGACCTGCCGCCGCCCATGCGCGCAATGATTCCTGCAGCAGCCACAAGCCCATGACGTTGCGCAGGTAACGGATCGTGCCGTCGATCCCGGTCTCATTGCTGAAATTCGCACGCCGGCCGGGCTCGGTCAGCACCGGCCGATCGAGTTCCATGCCTACCAGGGACCAGGTTCCGCAGCAGATGTAGGCGAAGTCGGGGCTCGCCGCGGGAACACTCACCACCGCCGACGCTGTGTCGTGGGAGCCGACGGCGATGACCGGCAGCGGCGCGGTCGCGGCGGGCCGCGCGTGCAGGCCAGTTTCGTCGGCCACGCCAGGCAGCAAGTCACCGATGACATCACCAGGCCGCCGCAGCGGCGGGAAGAGGTCAACAGGAATGCCGGCCCGTCTCATTACGGACGTCGCCCACGACCGCGTGCCGACATCCAGAAGCTGGGTCGTCGACGCGTTGGTGACCTCCGCGCCGGCTTGCCCGGTGAGCCAGTACGCAAGCAGGTCCGGGATGAGCAGCAGGGTGCGGGCGGCCTGCAGCTGCGCGGTGCCGGCCGCCGCGGCCAGTTGATAGAGCGTATTGATCGCAAGCTGCTGGATGCCGGTGACCGCATACAGCTCCTCGGCTGGGATTTCCGCCAGCACTCGGTCGACTACCGCGCTGTCGGTTCGCGCGTCGCGATAGTGCACCGGGTTGCCGAGCAGCGCACCGCCAGCGTCGAGCAGGCCGTAATCCACTCCCCAGGAGTCGATCCCCACGCTGGCGAGCTCGAATTCACGGCCGGCCGCGCTGAGCCCGGTGAGCATGCCTTCGTACAGCCGCAGGATGTCCCAGTGCAGCGTCCCCAGCACCGCGACCGGGACATTGGGAAATCTGTGCACCTCATGCAGCTCCAGCCGGCTGGCTTCGGCGTATCCGCCCGCCGTCACCCCGCCCGCCGTCACCCCGGCCGCCGTCACCCCGGCCGCCGTCACCCCGGCCGCCGTCACCCCGGCCGCCGTCACCCCGGCCGCCGTCACCCGGCCGACCGTCGCCCGGCCCGCCGTCACCTGGCCGACTATCACCCGCCCAGACGAGGCGCCGAAGTCGACGGCCGCCACCGCCACGGGCCGTGTCATAGTCACAGGATCCCCCGCCCGGCTGCCCGCGGCACCGTTAGCACTGTCCATTACCGCAAGAACGCTGCCGCCACCCCGCTGTCGACCGGGATGTGCAAGCCCGTCGTCAGGGACAACTCTCCGGCCGTCAGCGCCACCACTGCCGCCGCCACGTGCTCGGGGAGCACCTCGCGCCCCAGCAGAGTCCGTCGGGCATAGAAAGCGCCAAGCTCCTCCTCGGGCACCCCGTAGACCGCCGCCCGCTGGGCACCCCACCCTCCCGCGAAGATGCCGGAGCCCCGCACTACTCCGTCAGGATTGATGCCGTTGACCCGGATGCCGAGCTTGCCCAGCTCGGCCGCGAGCAGCCGGACCTGGTGCGCCTGGTCCGCCTTGGCCGCGCCGTAGGCGACGTTCTCCGGGCCGGCGAAGACCGAGTTCTTGCTGCAGATGTAGACGATGTCACCGCCCATGCCCTGCGCCTGCATCACCCGTGCCGCCTCTCGGGACACCAGGAACGAACCCCTGGCCATCACGTCGTGCTGCAGATCCCAGTCGGCGGCCGTGGTCTCCAGCAGCGGCCGGGAGATCGACAACCCGGCGTTGTTAACCACCAGATCAACGCCGCCGTAGGCCAGCGAAGCCTCGCCGAACGCGGCGGCGACGCTGGCCTCGTCCGTCACGTCGGCGGTGACAGCCGCTGCGACGTCACCGGAGCCGAGCGCGTCAGCCACCGTGACCGCGGCGGGTCCGTCACGGTCGGCGACTACCACGCACGCCCCCTCGGCGGCCAGGCGCGCGGCGGTGGCCCGGCCGATCCCCGACCCGCCGCCGGTGACCAGAGCCACCCGGCTGGCCAGCGGCCTGGGCGCAGGACGCCGGGCAAGCTTGGCCTCCTCCAGAGCCCAGTACTCGATCCGGAACTTCTCCGCCTCGCTGATCGGGGCGTAAGCCGAGACCGACTCGGCGCCGCGCATGACGTTGATCGCGTTGACGTAGAACTCGCCGGCCACCCGGGCGGTCTGCTTGTCCGCGCCGAAACTGAACATCCCGACGCCCGGCACCAGCACGATCGCCGGGTCGGCGCCGCGCATGGCCGGGGACGATGCGGTGGCATGCCGCTGGTAGTACGCGCGGTAGTCCTCGCGATAGCCCGCATGCAGCTCGCGCAGGCGCGCGAGCACGGCCGGCAGCGCGGCCGTCGGCGGCAGGTCAAGCACCAGCGGCCGCACCTTGGTGCGCAGGAGATGGTCGGGGCAGGAGGTTCCGAGCGCGGCGAGCCGAGGATGCTCACGGCGGGCCAGGAATTCAAGCACGGCGGGGCTGTCGCAAAAGTGCCCAACCGCGGGCCGATCGGTCGAGGCCAGTCCGCGGATGACGGGTACGATAGCCGCGGCTCGGACTCGGCGATCAGCTTCTCCTAGCGGCTGGTTTCCCCCTGCATATGGCCCAAACGGCTCGTCCTTGCCCGTCTCGTCCGCAAATCCCTGCGCCGTCGCGATGATCTCCAGAGACCGCGCCTCGCACTCCTCGCTCGTCGCGCCCCATGCCGTGATCCCGTGACCACCCAAGATCACGCCGATGGCGGCCGGTCTGCTCTGTTGTATCTCGGCGATGTCCAGTCCCAGCTGGAAGCCCGGCCGCCGCCATGGCACCCAGGCCACGCGGTCGCCGAAGCATGCCCTGGTGAGCTTCTCGCCGTCGGCCGCGGCGGCCAGGACGATCCCGGAGTCGGGGTGCAGGTGGTCCACGTGCGCCGCGTCGACCAGACCGTGCATGGCGGTGTCGATGGACGGCGCGGCACCGCCCTTGCCGTGCAGGCAGTAGTCGAACGCGGTCACCATTTCGTCCTCGCGCTCGACTCCGGGGTAGACGTCGACCAGCGCGCGGAGCCGGTCCAGCCGCAGCACCGCGAGCCCGTCGGCGGTGAGCGTGCCGAGATCCCCGCCCGAACCCTTCACCCACATCAGCTCGGCGCTCCGCCCGGTCACCGGGTCGGTGGCAGCTGCCTTGACCGAGGTGTTGCCGCCGGCGTAGTTGGTGTTGCGCCGGTCGGAGCCAAGCCGGTTGCTGCGCGCCAGCAGCGCCGCCACCTCCGGGTGAACCTGCGCGGACGGTGGGTTTCGCGGTGCCTGCGGGGTCATGGACTGCTCCTTCTGCTGGTCGCCGTCCTCAGCTGCCCAGCCTGCGGGACTACGGTCACTTGGTGCGGGGCGGCATCGTCAGCTGCCCCAGCTTGCGGGCGTGCCGCCGATGCGGGTGTCGATGATTTTCTGGGCGTAGCCGGAGCGGTGGTAGGCCGCGATGGGATCGGGGTCGATGCCCATGTCCTGCCGGAGGTCGGCCAGCAGGGGCCGGACGTCGGTGTTGTAGGCGTCCATGAGCACAGCGTGGGCGCCAAGGACGTCGCCGGCCTGCTGGGCTGCGGCCAGGGCGGGGGCGTCGACCAGGAGCGCTTTGGCGGTGGCTTCCTGGACGTTCATGACCGAGCGGATCTGGGCCGGGATCTTGGGCTCGATGTTGTGGCACTGGTCGAGCATGAACGCGATCCCGGCCCGAGGTGCGAGCGCGTCCGCTTGCGCGACTTCGTGCAGGATGCGGAACAGCTGGAAGGGGTCGGCGGCTCCGGCCATGAGGTCGTCGTCGGCGTAGAAGCGGCTGTTGAAGTCGAACCCGCCGAGCCTTCCGGCGCGCAGCAGCAGGGCCACGATGAACTCGATGTTGGTGCCGGGGGCGTGGTGCCCGGTGTCGACGACGACCGCGGCCTGAGGGCCGAGGGCCAGGCAATGCAGCAGGGATGTGCCCCAGTCGGGGACGTCGGTGCTGTAGAAGGAGGGCTCGAACAGCTTGTACTCCAGCAGCATCCGCTGGCCGCCGCCGAGACGCTGGTAAACGGTGGCGAGCGCCTGAGCGAGGCGGTCCTGCCGGGCGGCGATGCTGTCCTGGCCGGGGTAGTTGGTGCCGTCCGCGAACCAGAGCTTCAGATCGCGTGATCCGGTGGCGTCCATGATGTCGATGCATTCGATCAGGTGGGCGACAGCCTTGGCGCGCACCCGCGGGTCCGGGTTGGCGACGCTGCCCAGCCGGTAGTCCTCGTCCTGGAACACATTCGCGTTGACCGTCCCGATCGCGACCCCGGCTTCGGCGGCGTGCGCGGCCAGGGCGCGGTAGTCGTCGGTCTTGTCCCAGGGGATGTGCACGGCGACGCTCGGCGCCACCCCGGTGACGGCGTGGACCTGCGCGGCGTCGTCAATTTTCTCCTGGGGCGTGCGGGGGACGCCGGGCTGGGGAAAGACCTTGAACCTGGTCCCGGAATTACCAAACGCCCAGGACGGCAGCTCGATTCGGTGCGCCCGCAGCGCGTTCTTGACGGCGGTCAGGTCAGCCATTCAGGTCATCTCCAGGCAGCAGATCTCGTTGCGCTCAGTCAGGTCGCTGTCAAGCGCGCGCGGACTTCTTGGTTGAGTCGTTACCAAGGCTCCCGTCAGGAGGGTCCCGTCGGGCTGCTCGTCGCGGGCATGGGGGATCGCGGCGCGATGCCGCCCAGGATCGTCGCCGCGAGGCTTGCGGCGAAGCCGGGCGGGGTGGTGATCGGACTGCCTGGCGGGCTGAACAGGACCCGCGGCAGGACCTGGCCGTGGATCGCGCCGATGATCAGCGTCGATGCGGCGTCGACGTCGGCGGCCGCGTCGATGCGGCCGAGTCGTTGCTCGGCACGCAGGTAGGCAGTGAGGATCTCCGGGAGCCCGCGCCCGCCCGGCTCGCCCGAGCTGCCCGGCTCGCCCGAGCTGCCCGGCTCGCCCGAGCTGCCCGGCTCGCCCGAGTTGCCCGGCTCGCCCGAGCCGCCTGGCCCGCCTGAGCCACTCGGGCCGTCCGGGCCGTCCGGCCTGCCTGAGCCACTCGGGCCGTCCGGCTGGTCCGTGGGCCGGGCCGCATCCTCGCCGTCGTCGGCCGTGGCCGCGCCGAAGGCCGCGTCGCCGCCGACCATCGCGTGGAACCGGTTGAGGACCTTCGGCTGGGACAGCAGCCCGGCGAAGGCGGGCGTGACCCGCACCAGTACCGCCAGGCCGCCGTCGATGAACAACCGCAGGTTCTCCGCTACGGTGCCGGTCCCGGCGGGCGGCATCCGCGGCGCGCTGTTCATCACGGTGCCGACGTGGGCGAGCAGGGCATGGACGAGCAGATCCTCTTTGTCCGCGAAATAGTTATAGAGCGCGCCGTCGGCGACCTGGGCCTCGCGGGCGATGTCCCGGACGGCCAGTCCCGCACTGCCCCGCTGGTCGATCAGCCGCGCGGCGGTGGTGATCAGGTACTCGCGCAGGTTCTGGCTGCCGCCGCCGTCGCGCAGGACGGCAGGTTTCCTAGGTGACATCGCGCTTGAGTGTACTGAGGACGGCGGCGGCGGCGAATGCCGCGGCGTACCCGAGCAGCACGAGTCCGCCGCCCCACTGCGGCAGCAGCCGGGTGGTCCCGGTCAGGCTCGCCCGGTCCAGGGCCTCACTGGCGTAGAAGGGCAGCCAGCGCGCGAGCCCTGATCCGAGAAGCTGCCCGACGATGCCTTCGACCAGGGCGATCCACGCCAGCGCGGCGGCGACGGCGCCGACGAGGTTGCGGATGAGCGCGCCGACGCCGACGCCGATCGCGGCGAAGGCGAGGTTGGCGGCCACGCCGCCGGCCAGGGTGCGCCAGGTGTCGCCCGCCGACAAATGGAAGGTGCCGCCCTTCGCGGCCCACCAGGCAGCCGTGACCGCCAGCGCGACGAGAGTGCAGATCAGGCCGGCGGCGGCACCGACCAGCGCGTAGACGGCCAGCTTGGCGGCGACGACCCGGCCGCGGCCGGGGAAGCTGAGGTAGGTGTCGGTGATGGTGCCGTGCCGGTACTCACCCGCCACGGCGATGATGCCGAAGATGAGCGTCAGCAGCGCGGCGAGACCGACGTGCGCGAGCGCCGTGTTCTGGACCGCCGGATTGTGCACGTTAGCGCCGGACTCGACCAGGCCGGTGACACCGGCCACGACGATCAGCGGGCCTGCGGCCAGGAGCAGCCACGGGCTGCGGACGGTGCTGAGCTTGCGGAACTCGCTGCGGATCATGGGCACCATGGCGGGCCTCCTTGGCCGGTCAGCCGGGTATCGCGGTCAGTTTCAGGAACGCTGACTCCAGCGCGGTGTTCGTCTCGCCGATCTCGCCCAGCGGTCCCGCGAACCGGAGTTGCCCGGCACTGACGATCACCACATGGTCGACCGTCTGGGCAACCTCGCTGAGCACGTGGCTGGCCACCACGACGGTGCGGCCCTCGCTCGCCAGGCTGCGCAGCAGGCCGCGGAGCCAGGCGGCGCCGGCCGGGTCGAGGCCATTGGCCGGCTCGTCGAGCAGGAGCACCTCCGGGTCGCCCAGGAGCGCCGCGGCCAGGCCGAGCCGCTGCCGCATTCCGAGGGAGAACTCGCGCACCCGCCGGCTCGCGACCGTGGCCAGGTCAACCTGGCCGAGAACCTCGTCAACGCGGCGATCGGGCATGCCGCCCGCGACAGCGAGGACGCGCAGGTGGTCACGGGCCCGGCGCCCTGGGTGAAAGCCGGTTGCCTCCAGCAGTGCGCCGACCCGGTAGCGCGGCCGGACCAGGCGCCCGTAAGGGACACCTCCGATCAGCGCCTCCCCGGCACTCGGCCGGACCAGGCCGAGCAGCACGCGCAACGTGGTCGTTTTCCCCGACCCGTTGGGCCCGAGGAAACCGGTGACCTTCCCGGCCGGAGCCGTGAAGGACACGTCCCGTACTGCCGTCACCCGGCCGAACGTCTTCGTCAGCCCGCGAACCTCAACCGCTGCCATCCCGCGCCTCCTATGTGAACCAACCCTTTTATGAACCTTAGTTCATGAAGGTGTGTTCAGCACAAGCATTCGGCGGAATAGCGCAGGCTCGCCTTCGCGCAGGCTCGCCTTCGCGCAGGCTCGCCTGCGCGCCGATGCGGCAGGGCCCTGGTGACGAGAATGTCGAGCTGGTGATCGGCTCCAGCAGCTGGACGGGCTGCTCGCGCTCGAAGTAGCGGGCCCAGCCGAGCGGAGTGGAATCGGGGTGCTTGTCATGGATGCCGGGGTCGGCGCCGAGGGCGAGCAGCGACCGGCCAGATCGACGCGTATCGGGCTCTGCGGTCAAGGCCGCTTGGGCAGGGCTGCCGGGTCAGGGCTGCCGGGTCAGGGCTGCCGGGTCAGGGCTG
>Ga0209871_1000012_pt1 | contig 56183 bp, 56 predicted proteins | sample OrgsoiDNA2013045_FD_185795 | JGI IMG/M metagenome (GOLD analysis project Ga0209871, IMG submission 185795) | Permafrost soil microbial communities from the Arctic, to analyse light accelerated degradation of dissolved organic matter (DOM) -... | ecosystem: Environmental > Terrestrial > Soil >... | reverse complement strand
CCGCTACCCAGCCGCCAGCTCCGCGAGAACCCGCTACCCAGCCGCCAGCTCCGCGAGAACCCGCTACCCAGCCGCCAGCTCCGCGAGGACCCGCTGCGCGACCGCAAAGGCGCGATTGGCGGCCGGGACGCCCGCGTACACGGCCACTTGCAGCAGGACTTCCTGGATCTGCGCCTCGGTCAGCCCGTTGCGGACGGCGGCGCGCACATGCATGGCGAGTTCCTCCTCCTGCCGGAGCGTGGCCAGCGCGGTCAGGGTGATGATGCTGCGCTCGGCTCGGCTGAGGCCGGGGCGAGACCAGATCTCTCCCCAGGCGTAGCGGGTGATCAGGTCCTGGAACGGCGCGGTGAATTCGGTGGTGGCGGCAGCGGCCCGGTCGACATGCTCGTCGCCGAGCACCTCGCGCCGGACCCGCATGCCGTGCGCGGCGCGGTCAGCGTCAGTCATGAGCCTTATCCTCTCCGCTAGCGGATCGTCTCCGCCAGCAAGACAGCGTGACCGACAGCGTGACCGGAAGCGGCTCCGGAAGCTGGCGGATACGCTCCTGGCGGGCTACCGGATCTGACTGCCACGCGCTCGGCCCCATCATGACCGCCGCGCCGATGTCCTTGTGGTTCAGGATGACGGTCCGGAGGATGTCGCGTTTCTCGCTGAGACTGAAATACCGATCCAGCGTGCGCGAGAGCCGCTCATCCTTATGCCGATCAACGGTCAGCAGCCCGAGGGCCGGGATCAGCTCTCGCATGTGCAGCGCAGTTGGCGTGATCACCAGCAGCCGCCCGCCGGGGGCCAGAATGCGCTGAAGCTCGACGCCGTTCCGCGGCGCGAACACGTTCAGCACCACCGCTGCCGCCCCTGAGGCGACCGGCAGCCGATGCCACACGTCACAAGCCGCAGCGCCGATCCGCTGATGAGCGCGGGCGGCGCGGCGCAGGGCGAATCTCGAAGCGTCCAGCGCCAGGCCAGCGCGGCCGGGAAGCCTGGCCAGGACCTCGGCCAGGTAGTAACCGGTCCCGGCGCCAACATCGACAATGCAGCCGCCCCCCGCCTCTCCGCTGGCAGGCTTGGTCGCGGCTCCCCCGGCAGCCTCCGCCGCGACTCCCCCGGCAGCCGCAACCGCCGCCGCTCCCCCGGCAGCTTCCGCCGCGGCTCCCCCGGCAGCCGCAACCGCCGCGTCCGCCAGTTCCGCGGCGACGTGACCGAAATACCCCGCGGCCAGGAAATCCTCGCGGGCCTGCACCATCGCCGCGGTGTCCCCGGCGTTCCGTTTCCCGCCCGGCGGCAGCAGGCTCACATAGCCCTGCCGGGCGACGTCGAACGCATGCCCCGCCCGGCACCGAAGCGACATCCCTTCGCGCACCAGCGGTTCGCCGCAGTGCGGGCAGGCCAGAAACCGGATGACGTCGTCGAGCACGGTAGGCATTCTCCCGTATCCGCGCTGACGGCCGGCGCCGCACAGAAACGCCGGTCGGTGCGGCACGGGCCGCAATGCCGATCAGTGACGGCCGGCATACAGATCGGCGAGTCCGCGCCGCCAAAAAGACGAGTTCCTCTCAAGCGGCACGATGCGACCACAGCGGCTCAGCCGTTGCCGCCCCGGCCGCACGCGTTGCCTTGCGCGGGCTCTCGCTTGATTCCATATGGCATCGCTCAGACGGCGCATGTCCGGGTCGCGCGCCAGCCCGATGCCACTGCCGCCGTCGCGACCGCGAGCAGGATGGCGAGCAGGGTGAGCTGTAGTGGCCAGTACTGGCTGGCTGGGTGGTAGGACACCGGGACGCCGGGACCTGAGCCCAGGATCCAGCTGCCCGCTGGCGCCGTGAAGTGCGGTCCGGTCGTCTTGCTGGCCGGTGTCACAGCCTGCACCACCCACCGGGCGCCGAGGAGCAGGACGATAAATCCGGCCACGGTCGCGCCGATGGCGGGAAGCGTGCGCCGTAGCAAGGCGCCGAACGCCACCCCGAGAGCGAAGGCGAGCGCGGCCTCGCCGGCCAGGGCCAGGTTAATGGAGACAAACCATGACCAGCGCGAGCTTGTAGTGTCACCGGCGGTGAGCTGGTGCTCCAGCCAGGCGTTGGCCGTCCCGGCGGCCAGGCCGGCTACGGCCAGCCCGGCGCCGAGTGTGGCGATCTTGGCGAGGTACCAGCGGCGCCGGGACACTGACTGGGTCCAGGCGGCCAGGTGGGTGCGCTGCTCGATTTCCCTGGCGACCAGCGGCGCGCCGATCATGGCGCCGATGATCGCGAACGCGGCGGGCAAGCCGTCCTGGGAGAGAAGGATCGCGAAGTTGTAGCGGGCAGCGAAGGCGGCTTGCAGGCTGCCCGGATAGCGATCTTTAAGGGCGAGGCAGGTTGCGGCCGACCGCACGTGGAATACGCCGCTGTGAGCATCAGGCGGCGGGCATCCGGCGGCGGCCAGCTGGCGGAGCCAGGCGTGATAACCCGCCAGCCAGTGCTCGGCGCTGAGCCCGAAGCTGACGATGAGAGCGCACAAGGCCGTGACGGTGATCACGGTCCACAGGGCCTGCCCGCGGTGCTGCCGCCAGATGAGGCAGGTCATGCCAGGGCCTCCTCGGGGAGTGCGGCGGCGCCGCCGTCGAGGTAGCCGAGCACGAGCTCGTCGAAAGTGGGTGCCGCGTCCTGCAGGCCCGGGCCGGTGATGGCGGCGCCGTTGTCGCAGCGCACCAGCGCGGTGGCGCGGCCGGCCGTGCTGCGCTGGCTGATCACCTGCCAGCCGCCGCCGTCGGGCCAGCCGTCGGGCCCGCAGATGACCCTGTGCTGCTGGCGCAGCTTGTCAATATCGCCGGCGAGCCGCACCTGGCCTGTGCGGAGCACGATCAGGTAGTCGCAGATGCGTTCCAGCTCCGCTACGGCATGGGAGGAGTACAGCACGGTAGCGCCTGTCTCGGTGCAGGCCTCGAACATGGAACCCAGGAAGTCTCGCCGGGCCAGCGGATCAAGGTTGGCCATCGGCTCATCGAGCAAGAACAGCTCCGGCTTCTTGGCCAGCACCAGGGTGAGAGCCACCTGGGCGCGCGCGCCGCCGGACAGGGCGCTGATCCGCGCGCGGGGCCGGATGGCCAGCCGCTGGATCCGTTCTGACGCCAGGACCGTGTCGAAGCCGCCGTTCATGCAGCGGCCTATCTCCAGGACATCGGCGACGCGGAGCCGCGGCCACAGTGGCGCGTCCTGTGCGACGAACCCGATGCGGCCCAGCCGCTGCGCCGGGGCACCGCCAGCAGTCTCGACAGTTCCCGTGCTGGCCGGAAGCAGGCCCGCCGCCATGCTCATCAGGGTGGTCTTACCAGAACCGTTCGGGCCGACCAGCGCCACCACGCTCCCGGCTGGTACGTCCAGATTGCAGTCACGCAGGCCCCAGATGCCGCGGCCGTAGCGGTGCCCGAGGCCTGCACACCGCAGTGCCGTGCTCATGCGACACCGCCCGCAGCCCGGCGGTCACCCTGGCTGGCGGCCGGCTCATCGAGGGCGACTTCCAGGAGCATCCGGATCTGCTCGGGAGTCAGCCCGTCCTGCCTGGCCCGGTCCACCCAGCGGGCCAGCGAGCCCAGAAGCCTCGGAGCGACCGGCACTGATGTCATGGACGGTGAAGCCGCCACGAACGTCCCGATGCCCTGCCGGCGTACGACCAGCCCCTGATGCTCCAGCTCGCTGAACGCCTTCACCACCGTGTTCGGATTGACCGACAGCGAGTCGACAACCTCCTTCACGCTGGGCAGCTGATCACCTGGCCGCAGCCGGCCCAGCATCACATCCCGGCGCACCTGCTGGACCAGCTGCCGGTAGATCGGCACACCGGACCCTGTATCGACACGGAACACACTCGCCTCCCAGACCCTCGGTCTATTACTAGACTAGTAGAGCGATAGTCTGCGTGCAACCTGCGCTCCGTCCACGGCGCTTCGAGCGGGCTCAGGATGCTCACGTATCTGACGCTCGCGAGTTCTGGTTTCGGTTTCGTCTACGCCATGTCCCTGCTGAGCGACGCCGCGCGTTCACCGGGAGAGTCGCCCATCCGGAACTGGTTCCGGCGAGGATGGCAATTAAGCGCAGGAGGCTCGTTCACTGACAGCCGAACCACGGCCCGGCCAGTCTCACGGGGCATCCAGCGCGGCGTTCCCGTCCAGGGCCGTTGCCACGAAACCCGGATCTGCTCACCCGGAGCGATGGGCGTCACAATATCGCACACACCGCTCGCCGGGCTGACGGTGCCGTTCCGTCACGAACCTCGCTGTCTCCGAAGTTCCCGCGCCTTCGTCTTCTCAGCGAACTGTCGCAGGCGACAGTTAGGCGACAAGCTATTTGAGAAAGCGAAACTTCAGCTGAGAACCTACGTCGAACTCACCGCTCCGCACCCCGGCGGCGAACGCGCGCCACTGCGCGGGGGCGAAGACCAGCACCGGCCCATCGGGGTCCTTCGAGTCGCGCACCGCCACCGCACCGGGCAGGTTGCGCGCCACCTCCACGCAGTTACCACCGTTGTTGCCGCTGCGCGACGACTTGCGCCATCTGGCGTCAATCAGGTCCATCTCTCCTCCGCAACTTTCATGATCAGGTCTCGCGAGGCGCCACGGGGAAGGCCCTCAGACCGGAGCGAATCGAAGGTCAGCATCACCTGAGCGACCATCGAGGGCTCCTCCGCGACCTGGCCTTCCGCTGCCCGTCTCCAGGTACGCGATAGCCGGTGCATCCTCGAATTCAGCGACAGCGAAAGCGCCCAGCAGGCCGCTGTGCGCGCCAGCGCTATACGGCACGACCTCCACAGTGACATTCGGCCGGCGTGACATCTGCGCCAGGTGCAGGAGTTGGCCGCGCATCACCTCGCTGTTGTCTCCGACCTCGCGGTGCAGCACGCCCTCGTCCAGGACAACCCACAGCAGCGGCGGGTCATCCCGGGCCAGGATCTCCTGGCGCGCCAGGCGGGCGCTCACCAGCCGATCGATTTCCTCCTCGGTCGTGTTCGGCCGCGTGGCCAGCACCGCCCGCGCATAGTCCTCGGTCTGCAGCAGACCCGGTACCAGCACGTGCTCAAACAGCCGCAGCGACGTCGCCCCGGCCTCGTAGTCCACGAACGGCCGGAACCAGGACGGGAACGGCGCCTTCCCGACGAACTTATGCATCCGCGCCAGCGTCCCGCCGGTCTCCAGCGCATCGTCGCCGCGCTGCGCGAAATCCAGGGTCGGCGCCCCCCGGCACGTCTCGATCTTCGCCACCAGCGACGCGCTGTAGCCGATCTTGTCGCCTAACTGCTCCTGCGACAGTCCGGCCCGAGAGCGCGCAACCTTCAGCTCCTCAGCGAACAGCGCCAGTAACGAGCGGTCGAAATCACGGTCTCGGCGCACTCCCACGTACCCCACCCTCCCGAGCCTTCACTGTTCCTTACCCGCGCACCGGGAAGGATCACGATCTGTAGTACGCGTGTCACCCCTAGCTCAGCGTATCGCCGCCCCGGCAGTCTGTGTAGGGCACGACCAAGCAATCCAGCCCCTCCCGGCGCCCCCTGGGACACCGCCACCATCCAAGTGCAGCGAGGCACTATGACACCCGGCACAGCTCCCCGAACCCCGGCCAGCACGCTCCCGTTACCCGACCCGCTCCCTGCCCTGCAAGCCGACTTCCCGGCCTTCCGGATCTGGCGCGAGACTATCTACGGCCGAGTCCGCTACATCGCCCACAGCCCGCACCTGGGCCTTCACCCGCACACCGTCATTACCGCCGATCCGGACGAACTGCGCGCCGCGCTCGCACCATCGCCGCACGCCGGGCCAGTCACCGCGGGGCTGGACCGGCCATGACCGGCAGCAGCCCCGGCCCGGCTGGCAATGACCCGGACGACGCCAGCTCAAGCCCCGCTGACAGCGGCCCGGACGAAGCGGAGCAGGATGCCGACGGCGGCGGTGCCCGTAGCTAGGGCACCGCCGCCGGTCTCAAGCCTCGCCGCGCTCCCGCGCGCTGCGCTCGACGCAGAACTCGTTGCCTTCGGGATCGGCCATGACGACCCAGCCGGTCCCATCCGGCCTGCGCTGGTCGTCGACGAGACTCGCGCCGATGCCGAGCAGGCGCGCGACTTCCTCGTCCCGGTCATGCGCGGTCGGCGTGAGGTCGAGGTGCATCCGGTTCTTGACTGCCTTGCCCTCGGGCACCGGGATGAAGAGCAGGCTGATCCCGTGGGCGGAGACTATCCGGCCTTCCGGGTCACCGGGCCTGTTCGGGTCGTCTGGATCTTCCTGCCAGCCGGTGACCTCACTCCAGAACAGGGCCTGGCGATACGGATCAGCACAGTCGACCGTGATGCTGCGGATATCGAACATACGGGCTTCCCTCATGGATGGATGCGCGCACGCCGACGGTGGAAGCGTCAGGCAGGGACGTCGGAGGGATGCGCGCTGCTTCGGATGAATGACATGGCGACCTCCTTCCGTGTCGATGACGCTGCCGCGAGTATGCCAGACGCCGGAATTTCGCGCATTCCCCGATAGCCGATCCATAATCCGCCTGACCATTCAGAAGATGAACTACGCGGCCCGGCGGGTCGTCGAGTCGCAGGCACACCCCTGAAGCGTTGACGAGCAGTGGCACAGCAGGCAACCATCATGGCTGTGGACTGGTTCACGGGGAAGCTCGCGGTGGTGACCGGCGGCGGTTCCGGCATGGGCCGCGAGCTTGTCCGCCAGCTGGTGGCGCAGGGATGCTCGGTCGCGGCATGCGACCTGAACGCGGGCGCCGTCGCGCAGGCCGCGGCCATGGCGCGGGCGGGCGCCCCGCCCGGCGTCGAGGTCACCAGCCATGCCTGCGATGTCAGCGACGAGGCGCAGGTCGTGCGGTTCCGCGATGAGCTGCTCGCCGAGCACGCCAGCGATCACGTCGACCTGGTTTTCAGTAACGCGGGCATCGGCGGCGGCGGCAGCTTCATCAGCGACCGCCGGGAGGAGTGGGAGCGCACGTTCGCCGTTGACTGGTGGGGCGTCTATTACTGCGCCCGCGCGTTCGTGCCGCTGCTGATCGCCAGCGGCGACGGCGTCCTGGTCAACACCAGCAGCGTGAACGGTTTCTGGGCGTCGCTGGGCCCCGGCATGCCGAACACCGCCTACAGCGCGGCCAAGTTCGCCGTGCGGGGCTTCTCCGAGGCGCTCATCGAAGACCTGCGCGTCAACGCACCCGGTGTCCGGGTCGCCGTCGTGATGCCGGGGCACGTGGGCACGGACATCGTCGCGAACAGCTTCCGCGCCCGCGGCCTGCCGGCGCTGGAGCACATGAGTGACGCCCAGGTGCAGGAGCTGATCCCCCGCGACACGCAGGCCAAGCTGATCCGCGCCGGCCTGCTGGCCAAGGGCGCGTCAGCCGATGAGCTGCGCCAGATGCTCGTGCGGGCGAACGCCGACTTCCGGGACAAGGCGCCGCTCAGCGCGGCCGAGGCGGCAACCGTCATCCTCGACGGGGTGCGATCAGGGGCCTGGCGGATCCTCGTCGGCGAGGACGCCAAGATGATCGACGCCGCGGTGCGCGCGAAGCCCGAGGCCGCCTACGACTACGCCGAGCTGTTCAGCGCGCTGGCCAAAGAGCCGACGGCAGGAACACCTGAGCAGTAGCCGCCAGCGCCTGCCGCGCGGGGAGTTCGGTTGGCTTGGCGCTCAAGAGTGCCGGGCGGATGCAGCGACACAATCGCCGACGCCGTCAGCCGGGCACTCGACGACGGACCCGAACGTGCCGCCGCCCGCGTGCTCCGGGATCAGATCGCGGCCATAAGGTCCGTTTCAGGCAGTTCAGGTACTCATTAACCGGGCAGCGTGAGGTCCAGTTCGAGCCAGTGAGCCAGGTCCTTGATCTCGCCATCCACTGCGGCGGTCATGGCCGCGTCGAAGGGCACGTCCTGGTGGATCGCGTCAACCCGCAGCACCCCGGCTTTGCGGTCGGCGGTGGCGTCGAGCTTCCCTGCCAGCCGGTCGCCGTACAGGATCGGGAGCGCGAAGTACCCCCAGCGACGCTTGGCAGCGGGCTTGTACATCTCCAGCTGGTAGTCGAACTCAAAGAGCTCGGCCATGCGCTTGCGGTCGTGGATCAGCCGATCGAAGGGGGACAACAGCGCCGCACGCCCCGAGAACGGCTGGCCCAGCAAGGAAGGATCGACTCGCCACGTGCCCTTGACGCCCTCCACCACGGCCGGCTCGCCCGTCCCGGCCACGTTCGCCGGCTCGACCGGGCATTCCAGTCCCCGGGCGCGCGCGATACCCAGAGCGCGCAGCCGCCGCTCATTGCGGATGCACAGCGCCTCATCCCGGGGGACCACCGGGTCATCGGGGTAGACCCGGGTCGCCAGGTCCCACAGCCGGACGCCGCCCCGGCGCCCGGCGATCGCGACCTCGCCTCGCAGCATCATGAGCTCCAGCAGTTGCGTGACGTTGCGGTTGTTGGTCCAGCCGGTCGACCGCCACGGGACCTTGCAGGTGTCCGGAAGTTCGCGTGACGGCAGCGGCCCCGAGGAGCCAAGCCGATCGAGGATGTCCAGACGGCACGCGTCGTTGGCCCGCACCCAGTCGCGCTGGGACGCCCGCCAGCCGGGCAGCTCCCCGCGCTCGGCCTGCTCCCAGGCGGCCATGTCCGCGGTAGAGCGCCAGGTCTTCGCTGGGCCGGATCATCGCCCGCAGTTCGAGCAGCGTCCGGTCCGCAAGTGCGGTGTCCAGCTCGGCTGGCGAGTACGACGACCCCAGGCGGCTCCAGGCCACGAGATCGGCATTTGGCGCGATCGCGGCGATCGGATCGAGCTGGAGCAGGGTCAGCTGGCGCACCACGTCAGGCAGCCCGGCCGGCCGCGGGCGATCCAGGAGCTGCGCGCGCACGGCAATGCGGCACGCGTCGAGGCGGGAGAGCTCGTGGACGGTCACGACTCGAGGTTACGGGACGGCCTAGTGGTCGGCAGCCTCGCAGGCCTGGTGGGCGGCGAGCGCACGATCGATGAAGTGCGAGGCGGCGCCGAGGTAGCTCGCCGGGTCCAGGGCAGCCCCGATCTGCACGCGGGACACTCCCGCTGCCGTCATCCGCCCAGCCAGGTCAGGGCTGTCGAGCAGCGCGCCGCCGAGAGAACTGCCGTCGGCGACTGCCCTGGCACTGGCCTCGGCGATCAGGTCGTGCGCCGGCAGCCGCCCGAGTGCCGGGGCGAGCAGCCTGGCGACATTCTCGGCGAGCGGCAGGCCGCGGGCGGCATCCAGGTTCGCGCGCATCGCGTCCGCATCGACCTCCAGCCCGGCCAGCAGCGGCGCTGCCCAGGCGGCGGCGGAGCCGACCAGGGCGAGCAGGTCCGACAGCGGCTCCCACTCCGCGTGCCAGGCCCCTGCGGCGCGCTGGTACTCCTGCTCGGCCGACGCCGCGAGCGTGGCCAGCAGGCCCGGCACCTGCCGGGTGCAGCCGAGAATCACGACCGACGCCACCGGATTGCGCTTGTGCGGCATCGCCGAGGAGCCGCCCCGCTTGCCTCCCGGCTGATCTGGCGCATCCGCCGGAGAGCCTCCGTCACGGCCGCCTGGCCTGGTGCCCTCGCCGGTTCCCGAGCCCTCCCGGAGCTCGGCGACCTCGGACTGGGCGAGCAGGGTGACATCCCTGGCGATCTTGCCGAGCACCGCGGATGCGCCTGTCATGGCCGCGGCCAGTTCGACAATGCGGAGCCTGTCGGTGTGCCAGGGCAGCACCGGCAGTGCTAGTCCCAGTTCCTCGGCGAGCAGCTCGGCCACCCTCGGACCGGCATCGCCCAGCGACGCCAGAGTGCCCGCCGCGCCGCCGAGCTGAATGGCCAGCCGGTCACGCCGGATCCTGGCCAGCCCGTGGCGCGCTTCGTCGATGCCGCTCAGCCAGCCGGCCGCGACCAGCCCGAAGGTCACCGGGACCGCCTGCTGCAGCAGGGTCCGGCCGATCATGAGGGTGCCGCGATGCCCGGCGGCCAGCCGCGCGGCGGCGGCCGCGGTCTCGGCTAGATCGGCCAGTACGGCGTCCAGCACGCTCCGGGCGATCAGCATCGCCGCGCAGTCCATGATGTCCTGGCTGGTGGCGCCCTTGTGGACGGCAGCGGCGGCCTGCGGCGGCAGCAGCGCGGTCAGGGCACGGACCAGGCCAGGAACCGGATTGCCCGTCAGCATCGCCTGCCTGCCGAGCTGATCGACGTCGAACCGCTCGGCCCGCGCCACCGCGCTGACCTGGTCGCCCGCCCCGTGTGCCGCAAGGCCCGCCCGCTCAAGGGAGCGCGCGAGCGCCGCCTCGGCATCGAGCATCGCCTGCAGCCATGCGTCGTCACCGGTGCCTGCCGCGCCGTTGTCGAAGAGGCGCCCGAACAGCCCGCCGCGGCTCACGCTGGTCATCTCCCTATGATCCCCGTGCCCCGCTCGCCGTGGTCTCCGGGTGGTGATCAGTTCATTGTCCGCGGTCAGGTGCGGCGCAGGCCCACGTAATTCTCGGCCAGGGACGTCGAGGCGGCGTCCGAGCTGCAGACATAGTCCAGGTAGGACTGCTGGAGCCGCCGGTCATACGGATCAGAGTGATCGAAGGTGTGCAGCAGCGTGGTCATCCACCAGGAGAACTGCTGCACCCGCCAGACCCGGCGCAGGCACGCGGCGGAGTACTGATCCAGCAGCCCCCGGTCCTCGCCGGAGTACCACGCCGCGAGCGCCTCGGTCAGGACGGTGACGTCATGGGCGGCCAGGTTCAGGCCCTTGGCTCCGGTGGGCGGGACAATATGGGCCGCATCTCCGGCGAGGAACATGCGGCCGTACTGCATCGGCTCGGTGACGAAGCTCCGCATCGCGGTGATGCCCTTCTCCAGCACCGGGCCGGTGGCCAGTTCCCAGTCCGGCACCGTCTCCAGCCGGGCCCGCAGCTCGTCCCAGATCCGCTCGTCGCTCCAGGCATCGATGGTCTCGTCCGCGGCGACCTGCAGGTAGAACCGGCTGAGCTCGGGGCTGCGCATGCTATGCAGGGCGAAGCCGCGCTCGTTGCTGGAGTAGATCAGCTCCTGCGACGACGGGGCCACGGCGGCCAGCACCCCGATCCAGCCGAACGGGTACTCGCGGTCAAAGAACGTCAGCACGCCCGAGCGGACGGCGTCGCGGCAGACTCCATGGAACCCGTCGCAGCCGGCGATGTAGTCGCAGCGCAGGGACTGCCGTTTCGAATTATGGGTGAAAGTAACCTCCGGGTGCGGCGTGTCGAAGTCCTGCGGCACCACCTCGGAGACGTCGAAGAGAACCTGCCCGCCCGCCGCGAGGCGGACCGCGATCAGGTCCTTCACGACCTCCTGCTGGCCGTATACGGTGATCGCCCGGCCGGGGACCAGGCGCTCGAAGGCGATCCGGTGGCCCTGCCCGCCGAACCGCAGCTCGATGCCGTGATGCACCATGCCCTCGCGCAGCAGCCGCTCGCCCGCCCCGGCGGCCACGAGCGTCTCGACCGTGCCCTGCTCCAGCACGCCGGCCCGGACCCGCTTCTCCACATAGTCGCGGCTGCGCGCCTCGAGCACCACAGAGGAGATGCCGCGCAGGTGCAGCAGGTGGGACAGGAGCAGGCCCGCGGGGCCCGCGCCGACAATGGCGACCTGAGTGCGCACCTGTGCTCCTTCCGCCCGTGGCCGTGGCGGCCCTGCGGCCATGCCGCCCACCGAAGCGTCATGCCGCCCACCGAAGAGTACAGTCCTACCGCACTCCGAACGAGAGTGCGCATCGCGTGCTTTCGCGTGCGCGAGTCTAAGCAGGTTTGGCCGGCCAATCCGGGCCGGGGTGGGGCATCGGCGGCGGTAGCGGAGGTACTGGGGCGGAGCATCCCAGCGGCACGGGGCGGGGCAAGCCAGAAAAACCGGGAGGCGCACGCTGGGGATACACGGCCTCCTGACATATACGTCATGACCGTGCCAGGCCGAGAGGAGCTGAACGGCCGTGATCCGACAGTCCCTCATTGCCGCGCTGACCGGAGCCATCGTGCTCGGGACAGCCTGGGCCGGCGCGGCTGGCGCCGCGCATCCCGCCGCTGCGAGCAAGGCCAGCGCCGCTGACCGGCCGTCGAGCGCGCCGGCATCCGTGGCCCCGCGGGCCACAGGCGTCCGGCTTTACGCCGCGGCGCTCACCGCGGCGGCCGACCGCTGCGCCGCGTGGGCCAGCCAGTCGGGATTCGCCGACAACGGCTACCTGGCAGGCTCGCTGACCACGGCGGTGGCCATCGCGCTCGCCGAATCCGGCTGCGACACCAAAGCGTGCTACGACGACACCACCCATGCGACGTGCGCCAGGCACGTCCGGGCTCGCGACTCGGTGGACCGCGGCGCATGGCAGCTCAACAGCAAGAACGGGGACGGGACGACGGTCAAGTGCGCCTTCAGCGGCCCGTGCGCGGCCCAGGATGCCTACCGCTCGATCTCGCAGGACGGCACCTACTTCGCCCGGTGGGCTACCTATCTCACCGACGTCTACTCCCGCTTCGTGCTCGCCGCCCAGACAGCGGTCAACGCCCTGCAGGCCGGGACGGTGACCAGCGGGCTGGCCGGTCGGTGCCTGGCCTACCCTAGCGACGTGACGGCAGCCGCCGCCATCCTGGCCAGCTGCGGCAGCGGGGCGGCTGACCAGCAGTGGACGGTCGTCGGCGGCACGCTGCGGACCAGCGCCGGGCTGTGCCTGGCCGCTGCGTCCCACGCTCACTCCAGGCCGGTCGTGCTGAGCACGTGCGACGGAAGCTCGCTGCAGAGGTGGGTCGCTCACGGCAATGCGGCGCTGTACAACCCGGGTGCCCGGCGCTGCCTGAACGATCCGGGCGCGGCCATCAAGCCGGGCGCCGTGATCGGCGACTCGGCGTGCAGCGGAGCGCAGCAGCAGTCCTGGTTCACGCCATGAGCCGCCAGCAGCGCAGTCCTGACTCGCCCCGCACGGTGGCGAGGATGTCGAGGTAGGAAGGCTCAAGCCGCGCTGGCGGGCCTCACCCAGGGGGTTCTGCAGCTCATGCTCGTGCCCTATCGTCAGGGTCATGACCACAACTGCCTCCGCCCAGGGCGGGCCCGCGCTCGCCCAGGAACGCCGCCTCGTCACCGAGATCCCCGGACCGCTCTCCCGGGAGCTTCTCCGGCGGAGGCAGCGCACTGTCGCCCGCGGGATCAGCCACGTCCTGCCGATCTTCGTGACCGCCGCCGGCGGCGGCGTGGTCATCGACGCGGACGGCAACTCGCTGATCGACTTCGGCTCCGGGATCGCGGTGACCTCGGTCGGCAACAGTGCCGAGCTTGTCGTCCAGCGCGTCACCGAGCAGGTGGCGCGCTTCACGCACACCTGCTTCATGGTCGCTCCCTATGAGGGGTACGTCGCGGTCTGCGAGGAACTGGCGCGCGTCACCCCCGGCGATCACGACAAGCGCTCTGCCCTGTTCAACTCCGGCGCCGAGGCGATCGAGAACGCCGTCAAGATCGCGCGGCACGCGACCGGCCGGTCGGCGGTGGTCGTGTTCGACCACGCGTACCACGGCCGGACCAACCTGACGATGGCGATGACGGCCAAGAACATGCCCTACAAGGACGGCTTCGGGCCGTTCGCCTCCGATGTCTACCGGGTTCCGATGGCCTACCCCTTCCGCTGGCCGGGCGGCCCCTCGCAGTGCGCGGCCGAGGCCATCGAGGTGATCACCGGGCTGATCCACGCCCAGGTCGGCGAGGAGAACGTCGCGGCGGTGGTGATCGAGCCGATCCAGGGCGAGGGCGGCTTCATCGTGCCGCCCGACGGGTTCCTGACCGGCCTGGCCGAGTTCTGCCGCGCCAACGGGATCGTGCTGGTCGCCGACGAGATCCAGTCGGGCTTCTGCCGTACCGGCGACTGGTTCGCGTGCGATTACGAGGGCGTCGTGCCGGACCTGATCACTACCGCCAAGGGCATCGCGGGCGGCCTGCCGCTGGCCGGGGTGACGGGGCGCGCGGAGATGATGGACGCGGTGCACCCCGGCGGGCTCGGCGGCACCTTCGGCGGCAACCCGGTCGCCTGCGCCGCGGCGCTCGGCTCGATCGAGACGATGGGCAAGGAGGACCTGCCCGCCGCGGCGCGGCGGATCGGCGAGATCATGCTGCCCAGGCTGCGTAAGCTCGCCGAGGACCACCCGGTCATCGGCGACGTCCGCGGCCGCGGCGCGATGATCGCCATCGAGCTGGTCCGGCCCGGAACCATCGAGCCGGCCGCGGCCGCGGCCGCGAAGGTCGCCAGGACGTGCCATGCCGCCGGGCTGATCATGCTCACCTGCGGGACGTTCGGCAACGTGCTGCGCTTCCTGCCGCCGCTGGTGATCGGCGAGCCGCTGCTCGACCAGGGGCTGGCCATCCTGGAGGACGCGTTCGCCGGGCTGTGACCACCGTTCCCGCGCCGGTCAGCGCCGCCGTCGAGGCGCTGCGCCAGCGGCCGATCCCGGCGACCGACAAGGGACTCGGCTGCCTGGCGGCCGGCGGGGCGGTGACCGGCGGGGCTGCAGCCGGCGGGGCAGTGACCGCTGCGAGCCTTGGGGCGGACCGGCCCAGCCTGTTCGGCCCGGGCGTCACCATGCCGCAGCTCGTGCTGCGCGAGACTGCCGTGCGGCAGAACATCGAGCAGATGGCTGCGTACTGCGCCGCGGCGGGAGTCGAGCTGGCGCCGCACGGCAAGACCACGATGGCACCACAACTGATCGCCCGGCAGCTTGCAGCGGGCGCCTGGGGGGTGACGGCCGCGACGATCGCGCAGGTCCGGGTCTACCGCGCGTTCGGCGTGCCGCGGGTCCTGCTCGCCAGCGAGCTCACCGACCGGGCCGGGATCAGGTGGCTGGCGGGCGAGCTGGCGGCCGACCCCGGCTTCGACTGCTACGCCTACGTGGACAGCCTGGCGGGCGTGGAGCTGCTTGATGAGGAACTGCGGGCGTTCCCGGCCGGCCGGGGGCCGCTGCCGGCCGGCCGGAGGCCGCTGCCGGTCCTGGTCGAGCTCGGGCACGCTGGCGGGCGCACCGGCTGCCGCGGCATCGACGAGGCTCTCGCCGTCGGCAAGGCGGTCACGGCCACCGGAACGCTGCGGCTGGCCGGCGCCGCGGGCTTCGAGGGCGGCGTCGCCCACGACGCAACCGCGGCCGCGCTGGAGGCCATCACCCGGTTCTGCGGTGAGCTGCGCATGCTGGGCGACCTGCTGGCAGCCGCCGCCCCGGCAGCCGCGGCCCCCGCCCCCGCACCCGCACCCGCACCCGCCGGGCCGATTCTCAGCGCGGGCGGCAGCGCGTTCTTCGACGTGGTGATTCGCGAGCTCACCGCGACCAGGCCGGATGCGGCGCCTGGCCCGGCCCGGCCTGCCGGGCCGGGCCAGGCGCCGACGGTGATCCTGCGCAGCGGCGCCTACGTCACCCATGATCACGGCTACTACGCCGGCCTCGCCCCCGGCGGCCAGCCCGGCCGCACGGGCCCGCCCCTGGTAGCGGCGCTCGAGCTATGGGCGGGCGTGCTGTCCAGGCCGGAGCCGGGCCTGGCCATCCTGGGCGCGGGGCGGCGGGATGTAGCGTCCGACCGGGGGATGCCGGTTCCGCTGCTGGTCCGGCGCGCCGACGGGCAGACGTCCCTGGCTACGGGCATGTCGGTCAGCAAGCTGGACGACCAGCACGCGTACGTGAGCGTTCCGGCCACGGGTGAGCTTGCCCCTGGTGACCTGGTGGGCATGGGCATCTCGCACCCGTGCACGACCTTCGACAAGTGGCGGGTCATTCCAGCGGTGGACGACGACTACCGGGTCGTCGACGCCATCCACACGTTCTTCTGACGCCGGCCGCGGTCCCCCGGCGACACTGCCGCACGGCCGGGTCGCAGGTCAAGACGCGGTGCCGGGGACGAACTACGACCGGTATGCGTCGCGCCGGTGATCGATATGGAGGACCACGACCTCGTGAGCGTCGTCAACGATGCGGTACCGCACGCGGTACTCGCCCCGGCGAGCCCGCCACAGGCCGTCGAACGGCGGGCGCAACGGCGCCCCGACGGTCCGGGGTCGATCCAGCAGCGGGCCGGAGATGAACTCCCATGCGGCGAATGCCGCTGCTGACGGCAGTGACTGACTCAGTGCCCGGCGGGCGCCGGGTGCTACGACGAGGCGGTACGGACGTTGCTGCTCGGCCGGAGGGCCGGCAGGTTCAGGCACCGCGCCCCTCACGGCGGTGTCGCTCTTCCATCAGCGCCGCCATTTCCGCGCCGGAGATCGACTCTCCGGCTGCGACGTCGGCATCCGCCGCGCGGATCTCAGCCATGGCTCGCGGGTCCGACAGCAGCTCAAGGGTCGCCTCGATCGACTCCAGATCCTCGGCCGATATCAGCACGACGTACTCGCGGCCGTTACGGGTGATATGAACGCGCTCGTGCGTACGGTCAACCTCGTCGGCTATCTCGGACAGCCGCGCCTTGACGTCGGAAAGCGGCATCGTCCTCATGGACTAGAATTCTAGTCCATGACGGGGAGTTGGTCGATCCGGGAACAACGCCAGCTGGCTCGCCGTGCCAGACACTGTCGGTCCGCACCTGCCACGGCCTCAGCCACCCAACATGGCGCCTGGGCAGCGTGATGTGACGCGCCGGTCCGCACGCGATCCGGCGTCGCGTCACATCACCGCCAGCTGCCCGCCATCGATCACCAGGCCGGTGCCGTGGATGAACGATGCGTCGTCGGAGGCCAGGAACGCATAGGCGGCGGCCACCTCCCGTGCCTCGCCGACCCGCCGCAGCGGGATCTTGCGCCGGGCATAGGCAGCGTCGAACTCCTCGCCGCCGATCCCGGCGGCGATCGCCGCGTTGAGCGGGGTCTTGATATAGCCGGGGCATAGGGCATTCACCCGGATGCCGTGCTTGCCCAGCTCCACGGCCATGGTCTTGGTCAGCAGCAGGACACCGCCCTTGGAGGCGTTGTAATGCGCGTAGTCCCCCTCGCCGGCGATCCCGTTAGTCGAGGACATGTTGATGATCGCCCCGCCCGAGCCCTGCTGCACCATGCGCCTGCTGACCGCCTGCGCGAGCAGGAACATGCCCCGCAGGTTGACCGCCAGGATGCGGTCCCACTGCTGCGCGGTGATGGCCAGGAACGCGTCCCGCCGGGACGTGCCCGCGTTATTGAGCAGCACGTCGATGCCGCCCAGCTCCTCATGCGCAGCCGCGACCAGGGCCTCGGCGTCTGCCTCCAGGCTGATGTCGCCGGGCAGGCCGGTGACTTTCCCGTACTGCCGCAGGCCGGCCACGGCCTGGCTCACCTCGCCGGGCCCCAGCCCGCCAAGGAAGACCACGCACCCCTCCTCCAGGAACCGCTGCGCGGTCGCCAGCCCGATGCCGCTGCTGCCGCCGCTGATCAGAACCCGCCGTCCGGCTAGTCCCCGCATCGCCGGCTCACCCCCTCCGTCACCTGCATTCGGACAAACTAGCGACGATCCGTCATCTGGTCTAGGATTCCGTCTAGCGGAATCGCGTACCGGGGCGATCGCGTACGCAAGACTGTGCTGGAGCGGAGCGCGCAGTGGACAAAGACGAGTCGCCCGTGGCGAGCGTGGACCGCGCGCTGCGGATCCTGGCCGTGGTCGGCAGCGCTCCGCGCGGCCTGTCGCTCGACGAGCTGTCCGGCAAGCTCGATGTTCCCAAAAGCTCGCTGCACCGGATCCTGGCCGCGCTGAAATACCGCAGGTTCATCTCGCAGCCCGAGCACGGCGGATCGTACTTCCTGGGCACGGAGCTGCTGGCCACCGCGTTTCGCTTCTACGACGTGCTCGACCTGCGCGCGCTCATCCACCCGCTGCTAGCCCGGCTGACCGGCGAGCTGAACGAAACCACGCACATGGCCGTGCTCGACGGCGCCGAGGTGGTCTACCAGGACAAGATCGAGGCCATGCACTCGATCAAGATGTCCTCGGTGATCGGGGGCCGCAACCCCGCGCATGCCACGGGCGTCGGCAAGGCGCTGCTCGCCTGGACGTACCCGACCGACGAGGCGGTCCGGACCTGGGCCGCGCAGTGGGCTCCGCTGAAGGCATCCACGCCGCGCACCGTCACCTCCGTCACGAAGCTGGCCGAGCAGCTGGCCCAGGTGCGCGAGCGCGGATACGCGCTGGACATCGAGGAGAACGAGACGGGCGTGCGCTGTGCTGCCGTGCCGATTTTCCTCGGCCGCCCGGTCCCGGCCACGGCAGTCAGCGTGACCGTGCTCGGCGCAAGAGCCGCGCCCGGCCGCCTCGCGGAGCTTGGTGACATCCTGCGGCACACGGCCGCCGAGTGGTCCGACGCTCGGGGCGCCTGACCGGAGCCGGCAGGGCCCGCCGGCAGGGCCGCCGGCAGTCGAGCCCCGGTCGCGGCATTGACACGCGCATCGCCGGGCTGAGATCGTCCCGGCTAAGGAACGATATTCCGACACACGGAACGCACAGCAGCGAGGTGATCATCGATGTCGAAGCGTGCCGTCGGCGGCAGCCAGCCTTCGGGCGCCTACTCCCCCGCCATCATCGCCGAGGGACGCCTCGCCGACCTGGCCGGGCCAGGCGCCGGCGCCTCCGGTCCTGACGGGCCGACGCTGTGACCGGGGAGGCGGCCGGGGAGATGATCCTGCGGCCCAGACCGATGGCGCTGCCCGCTGCCGAACTCGGCGAGAGCGCGTGCTGGGATCCGGCCACTGGCCTCTTCTACTGGATTGACTCGCCGGCCGGCCTGGTTCACTGCCTCGATGGCAGCGGCCAGCATTCCTCCTGGGACGTCGGCCAGCCCGTCGGCGTCGTGGTCCCGCGGGCGGCCGGCGGCCTGGCCGTCGGGGCCGGGGACGGCTTCGTCGCCCTGGATCCGGCGACCGGGGCGATCACCGCGCTAGCGACCGCCGAGCCGGGCAAGCCGGGAAACCGGATGAACGACGGCGCGTGCGACCGGGCGGGCCGCTTCTACGCCGGAACGATGGCAGCCGATGAGTCACCGGGCCACGGGGCGCTCTACCGGCTGGATTCCGACCACAGCGTCACCCAGCTGTTCACCGGGGTGGGCATCTCCAACGGGATCGGGTGGAGCCCGGATGAGCGGCTGATGTACTACGTGGACTCCCTGGCCTACCGGCTCGACGTCTTCGACTACGACGCGGTGACCGGCGCGATCAGCGGCCGCCGCCCGGTCGCCAGCCTGGGCGAGGGTGACGTGATGCCCGACGGACTGGCCGTGGACGCGCAGGGCGGCGTCTGGGTCGCGGTGTGGGGCGGCGGGATGATTCAGCGCTACAGTGCCGACGGCCGGCGCACCGGAGTCGTGGAGCTCCCGGCGGCCCGCGTCACCAGCCTGGCATTCAGCGGCCCGGACCTGGACCAGCTCTACATCACGACGGCGGACGGGCCGGGCAGCTCCGCGGGGGCGCTGTTTACCTGCCCGGCCCCGGTCGCCGGTCTTGCCACCCATCCTTACCGCGGCTGAGTCCCAGCCGGCGCAGCAGGAGGTACTCGTGGACGTGCCGGGATGAAGGCACTCGTATTCACCGGGCCAGGCACGGTGCAGATGCAGGATGTCCCCGAGCCCGAGGTGGCGCCGGGCGATGTCCTGATCCACGTGCGCTCGGCCGGCATCTGCGGCAGCGAGCTGCACGGAGTCCGCCATCCGGGCTTCCGCGTGCCGCCCCTGATCATGGGGCACGAGTTCGCCGGCGTCAGCGATGACGGTGATCCGGTGGTGGTCAATCCGATCCTGTCCTGCGGCCACTGCGACCTGTGCCAGCGCGGCCTGCGGCACGTGTGCCGGGAGCGGCGCCTCATCGGGGTGCACCGTCCCGGCGGCTTCGCCGAGCGAGTAGCCGTGCCGGCCTCCGTGCTGCGGCCGGTGCCCGACTGGCTGGGCTTCGATGCGGCGGCCATGGTGGAGCCCGCGGCCAACGCGGTGCACGCCTGGAACCTGGCCGGGCGGCCGGCCGGGGGCCGGGTAGCGGTCCTCGGCTGCGGAGCCATCGGCCTGGTCTGCGTGCTCACGGCGCTGGCGGGCGGAGCCGAGCGGGTAGAGGTGACCGATCTGTCGCCGGAACGGCTTGCCGTGGCCAGCCGCCTCGGCGCCGCAGCCGCCGGCCCCGCACTCGACGGCGAGTACGACCTGGTCATCGACGCGGTCGGCACGGCCGCCACCCGGGCCCAGTCCGTCGATCACCAGCGTCCCGGCGGCGTCGCGATATGGCTCGGACTGGCCGAGCCGGCGCCGGGATTCGACGCGCAGGCGCTGATCCGCGGGGAGAAGAGAATCCTGGGCTCCTTCGCCTACAGCGATGAGGAGTTCGGCGACGCCGTGAGCCTGCTCGCCGGCAGCGACCTGAGCTGGACGTCGAGCTATCCCCTGACCGCGGGCGCCGAGGTCTTCACCGAGCTCATGAACGGCGGCCTGCACCCAGTGAAGGCGCTGCTGCAGCCCTGACCTAGCCCGCCCGCGGCGCTGGCCACGTCAGTCTGCGGCCCCGGCGCATCTGGCCTGCGCGCTCTGGCCAACACGCTGGCGGCCGGTCTTGACGCCCGCCGGGCACAGGTGGAGAATCGGCCCCACGCAACGCAGAACGGCAATCCGTATCACGGAACGTCGGGTATGTCGGAACGTCGGGCTAGCGGGCGGCAGCCCGGCAGGAGCATGGCGAGAGGTCCCCCGATGAAACGGTTCGGTCTGGCAGCTGTAGTAGCGCTGGCGATGGTGGTCGCCGCGTGCGGGTCGAGCGGCGGAACCGGCTCCACCGGGCCGAATGGCGTCGTCAATCTCGTGCTGTGGATGGGCTACACGCCGCCGCCCCCGCCGAGCCTGGGCGCCGAGTTCGAGTCGCTCAAGAGCCTGGTCGCCAAGTTCACCAAGCTGCACCCGAAGATCCATATCACGATGGAGTACGTGAACAACGACGACGCGCTGCAGAAGGTCACCGTCGCCCTGCAGGGCGGCGAGCAGCCGGATATCTCCTATCAGTACGGCACGAACATGCCCCAGGTTGCCCAGGCCTCGCAGGTCGTCAACCTGACGCAGATCGTGAAGCAGCCCAGGTACGGCTGGAGCGATTTTGTCCCCGGCGAGCGGGACGTGGCGACCGTCGGCGGCAAGGTGCTCGGCATCCCCGCCCTGGTCGACAACCTGGCGGTCGTCTATAACAAGACCCTGTTCGCCCAGCACCACCTGGCGCCGCCCGGGCCGGACTGGACCTGGAGCCAGCTCGCAGCCGACGCGAAGGCCATCTCCGACCCGGCGAAGAAGATCTTCGGCCTCACCTTCCCCGCCGACGGGAGCGAGACCACCGTCTGGGAGTACGAGGCCATGCTCTGGGAGGCCGGCGGCAGCATCGTCACGCCGAACGACTCGAAGGCCGCGTTCGACTCGCCTGCCGGCGTCCGGGCCCTGACGCAGCTGCAGCAGATGCAGCAGGCGCACTCGCTCTACCTGGACTTCCATCCCGACGCGGGGACCAGCGAGAGCCTGTTCAACTCGGGCAAGCTCGGCATGATCATCACCGGCCCGTGGGACCTGTCCGCCTTCCCCGACGTGCACTACGGCGTGCAGATCATGCCCTCGTTCGACCCCGGCGGCAGCCACCAGACAATCTCCGGGCCGGACAACTGGGTCGTCTTCAACAACGGCCCGGCCCGGGTGAGCGCCTCGCTTGAGTTCCTGCGCTTCCTGACCTCGCCGCAGAACCTGCTGACCAACGCCATGGCGACCAGCGACCTGCCTACTCGCGAGTCGGTGCAGAAGCTGCCCGGATTCAGTCAGTTCAACAAGAAGTACCCGGGCGCCGGGCTGTTCGCGACGAACCTGCGCAACGTGCTGCAGGCGCGGCCGCAGATCTCGCAGTACCCGCGGGTGTCCGCCGCGCTCGGCCGGGAGATCGTGGCCGCGCTGCTCGGCCAGGCCACGCCGCAAGCTGCGCTCAGCTCCGCCGCCCAGCAGGCCAACGGCTACCTCGCGGTCACCGGGTAACGGCCGGACAGCAGTTACGAATGCGCATCCGCCGGATTCTCGAATCCGACCACCTGTCCGGCTGGGCGTTCGCGTTCCCGGCCGTGTTCCTGATCTTCGTGTTCGGGATCGTCCCGGTCATCTGGTCGGCCCTGCTCTCCTTCCAGAAGACGAACCTGCTGTCGGTCCCGCGCTGGATCGGGACCGCGAACTACCAGGCGCTGGCGAGCGATCCGCTCTTCAAGCAGTCCGCTGAGCACAGCCTGGTCTACGCCGCGCTGTTCGTGCCGCTGTCGGTCGCGGGCGGCCTTTTCACGGCCATCGCGCTGAACCGGCGGATCCGCGGCGTCCGGTTCTACCGGACCGCCGTCTTCGTGCCCGTGATCCTGTCCACGATCGCTACCGCGATCATGTTTCTCTGGCTGCTTGACCCCAACTTCGGGCTGGTCAACTTCCTGCTGGGCCGGGTCGGGCTCGGGCCCTACGGATTCTTCGACAGCGCCACCGGCGCGCTGTACTCGATCGTCGGGATGACCGTCTGGGGCTGGATCGGCTTCGACGTGATCATCTATCTCGCCGCGCTGCAGGGGATTCCCCCGGCCCTGGTCGAGGCGGCCGAGATCGACGGCGCCCGGACCTGGGGCATGTTCCGCAACATCACCCTGCCGCTGCTCGGCCCGGCCACCCTGTTCCTGGTGGTCTGGTCCTCTATCAACGCGCTGCAGCTCTTCGACGAGGTGTACTTCATCACCAAGGGAGGCCCCGGCACCGCGACGTACGTGGTCGTCTACTACCTGTTCAGCCTGGCCTTCCAGCAGGGGGTGGCCGGCTACGCCGCGGCCATCGCCTACGTCCTGCTCATTGCGACCCTGAGCCTCACGCTGGTGCAGCTGTGGGCCGGCAAAAGGCTGGTGTATTACGCCTCATGATCATCCAGCCCAGCACCGACGCCCCCGGTGCCGACATACCCACCGCGGATGCGGCGCGCCTGCCCCGCCCCACGGCCAGGGAGCGGGACGCCGCCTTCCTGTTCAGCCGCTGGCACCTGGTCCTGATCCCGATCGCCATCGCGATGCTGATCCCGATGGTGTGGATGCTCGTGACCTCGCTGGAGACCCTGAACCAGACCCGGCACTTCCCGCCGGAACTGCTGCCCCACTCGGTCCGGGTGCGCAACTACACCGACGTGCTGCGGGACGCGCCCTTTGCCCGCTGGTTCGTCAACACCATGATCGTGACCGTCGTGACCGTGGCCGGGAACCTGCTGTTCTGCAGCCTGGCCGGCTATGCCTTCGCGCGGATCAAGTTCTTCGGCCGCGAGGTCGTGTTCATCCTGATCCTGGCGACGCTGATGATCCCGTTCCAGGTGGTGATGATCCCCACCTTCCTGATCGTCCGGGACCTCGGCATGATCAACACCCTCGGCGCGCTGATCGTGCCCAACCTGGCGGGAGCGTTCGGTATCTTCCTGCTCCGGCAGTTCTTCCGCACGCTGCCGGTCGAGCTTGAGGAGGCGGCCAGGATCGACGGCGCGTCCCGGCTCGGCGTCCTGTTCAAGATCGTCCTGCCGCTATCCGGCCCGGCGCTGGCCACGCTGACCGTCATCACGTTCCTGTGGACGTGGAACGACTTCCTGTGGCCGCTGATCACGATCTACACGCCGAACAACATGACGCTGCAGCTCGGCCTGACCACCTTCCAGGGCACGCACCAGATCAGCACCAACCTGCTGATGGCCGCCAACGTCATGAGCATGCTGCCCGTCCTGCTGCTGTTCTTCCTGGCCCAGCGCTTCTTCATCCGCGGGATCGCCACGACAGGACTGAAGGGCTAGCCATGGCCGACATCGCCCTGCAGAACGTGACGAAGGAGTTCCCTGGCGGGACCTTCGCCCTGGACGACCTGTCGCTGGACGTCCCCGACGGCGAGTTCCTCATCCTGGTCGGCCCGTCGGGCTGCGGCAAGACGACCGCGCTGCGCCTGATCGCGGGCCTGGAGAAGCCGACGTCCGGGCAGATCAGGATCGGCGAGCGGCTGGTGAACGGCGTCTCGCCGCGGGACCGCGACATCGCCATGGTCTTCCAGAACTACGCGCTGTACCCGCACATGACCGTGTACCGGAATCTCGCCTTCGGGCTGAAGGAGCGCCGGACGCCCAAGCGCGAGATCGACCGGCGGGTCCGGGAGATCAGCACCGTGCTGAGCCTGGATGAGCTGCTCAAGCGCCGGCCCGCTCAGCTATCCGGCGGCCAGCGTCAGCGGGTGGCGATGGGCCGGGCGCTGGTCCGCGAGCCGAAGGTCTTCCTGCTCGACGAGCCGCTGTCCAACCTGGACGCCAAGCTCCGGGTGCAGATGCGCGCCGAGCTCAAGCGGCTGCACCAGAAGCTGGGCATCACCACGGTCTACGTGACGCACGACCAGGTCGAGGCCATGACGCTGGCCGACCGGATAGTGGTGATGTCGGCCGGGAAGGCGCTCCAGATCGGTCCTCCGCAGGAGGTGTTCCGGCGCCCGGCGAACATCTTCGTGGCCGGGTTCATCGGCAGTCCGGCGATGAACCTGATCCGGGGCAGGGCGTCCGGCGGCCAGGTCAGCGCGGGCGAGCTGTCGTTCCGGCGGGACGGCGTGCCGGACGGCGACGTCGTCGTGGGGCTCCGGCCCGAGTCGCTGACCCCGCTGCACGGCGACCATCGGTCCGGGCCAGCCGACCGACCGTCCGGGCCTGGCGACCGACCGTCCGGGCCTGGCGGCCTGCCGTCCCTGGAGCTGGACGTGGACCTGGTCGAGCCGCTCGGCGAGTCAGCGCTGGTGCACGGCACCGTCGCGGGCACAGTGGTGCGCAGCGGCGCGGAGGAAGAGAAGGAGATCCTGGTGGGCGCCTCATCCCGGGCTCCGGTCACCGCGATCTTCACGGCAGCAGACCAGCCCAAGAGCGGCGAGCGCGTGCGCATCGGCATCGAGCCGGGGCGGATCTACCTCTTTGACTCCCAAACCGGGCAGGCCATCCCGTGACCCCGGTGCCAGACGGGGCGCAGCCGGGGGCCGCTTCTTGATCACGGAGGATCCGACGGCCTATAGCACGTCGGATCCTCCGTGATCAAGGAATGAGGCAGGTGGGCGACAGCGACAGCGAACGCGAAGGAGCGGTTATGACGACAGGACGGCCCAGGATCGTGATCGTGGGAGCGGGCGGCTGGGTGTTCCCGGTGGAGCTGACCAGGGACATCCTGTCGTTCCCGGCACTGAGCGCGTGCACGCTGGTGCTCTACGACATCGACATCGCCGCCGCGGCCGCGACGGCCAAGGCTGCCGAGCAGCTGATCGAGATTGGCGCCCTGGCGGCGACGGTGGAGATACCGGCCGACCTGCCGACCGCGCTGCGCGGCGCTGACTTCGTGCTCACCGTGTTCCAGGTCGGCGGGGTCAAGGCCTACGCTCATGACCTGCTGATCCCGCGCGAGTACGGGATCGACCAGATCGTCGGGGACACCCTCGGGCCGGGCGGAGTTTTCCGCGGCCTGCGGACGATCGAGGCGCTGCGGGTGGTGGCCCAGACGATGCTGGCCGAGTGCCCCAGCGCGCTGCTGCTGAACTACACCAACCCGATGTCGCCGAACATCTGGGCCACCGACCTGCTCGGGGTGCGGGTGATCGGCCTGTGCCACAGCGTGCAGAACACCTTCGAGCAGCTCGCACGGGAACTGGACGTGCCGCCGGAGGAGATCACGTTCGACAGCGCCGGGGTCAACCACACCGCGTGGTTCACCACCTTCCGGCGCGGCGATGAGGACCTGATCCCGCGGATCCGCGAAGTGATGACCGCACGGCACGTGACCGGGACAGAGCCGATGCTCCCCCGCTCCGATGACCCCTACGAGAGCATCGAGAAGGTCCGCGCCGAGCTCATGCAGCTGACGGGGTTCTTCCATACCGAGTCCAGCCATCACGCGAGCGAGTACTGGGCGTGGTTCCGCAAGACGCCGGAGCTGACTGCGAGCTACCTGGACCGGCACTGGGACAACCTGGAGATCTCCAGCACGGTCGACAAGGAGCAGACTGACCAGGAGTTCGTCACCGAAGCGCGCCGGGCCGGAATCCGGCACGGCGGGGAGTTCGCCGCGCCGATCATGGACAGCATCGTCACCGGCACCAGGCGGGTGGTGTACGTCAACGTCCGCAACGGCGGCTCGATCTCCAACCTGGCGCCGGATGCATGCGTGGAGGTCGCCTGCGTCGCCGACGCCAACGGCGTCCGGCCGGTGCGCTACGGCGCGCTGCCGCCGGCCTGCGCGGCACTCAACGAGATCCAGATCGCGGTGCAGCGACTGACGGTCATCGCGGCGATGACCGGCAGTCGTGAGCTCGTCCATGCGGCGCTCGCACTGGATCCGCTGACCAGCGCGGTGCAGACGCTTCCGAAGATCCACGAGATGGCCGACCGGATGCTCGCGGCGGAAGCCGAGTGGCTGCCGCAGTTTCGGCCGGAGCGGGCCGGAGCGGACATCGGTGACGGGTATCGCGCCACGGTCGGGGATGCCCGATGAGCCGGGTCGCGCCCCGCCGGGCGATCCTGCTGGTCGCCTCAGCTGCGGCACTGGCTGTCCCGGTGACAGCCATGGGCGTGCTGCCGCAGGCGGCCGTGGCTAGTGCGGTACGTGCCGTCAGCGGGGGGAAGGCCGTCAGCGCGGGGAAGGCCGTCAGCGCGGGGGCAGCAGGCAGCGCCGCGACGATCCGGCCTCTGGTGGCGCGGGGGCGGCTGCGGATCATCGGCGATCTGCGGGACGGCGGCGTCGTACGTGCCAGCGGGCTGGCTGTTGGGCCGGCCCCGCTTCCGTCGGCCGACAAGCTGCTCAGCTTCGAGGTGGGCTACACCTGGCGAGCCTGCGCCACGCCGGGCACCAGGTGCACGAGGGCGGCAGACGTCACGGCAACGCCCTTCGCGGCCCGGCGCTATCGCGTCGGCCACGCTGACACGGGCAAGTTCCTGCAGGTCACGGAGATCGCCCGCGAAGTGGTCGAGATCGGCGGGGGAAGCTTCTCGTTTCGCGTCTTGCGTTCTTCGGTGCGGAGCGTGAGCAGCCGGGCGGTTCGGCAGTTCGCCAGCGGCGCCCGGCCAGCGGCCGAGTTCGTGAACGGGCTGCCCGAGCGCCGGACGGGATCGGATGAGGAGTACTTCCAGGTCAGCGCGCCGCATTACAACGCTACCGACGGGACGGCGGTGCAGGGCTACCGGGTCGACAGCGGCCCGTGGCGGGCGATGCCGCGCAGCCACGTGTTCTTCACGGGCAAGCTGCGTCTCGGGCGGCACCGGGTGACCGTGCGCACGTCGGACCGTGCGGGGCACACGACGCTGCGGCTGCGCTGGCGGGTCATTCGGCTGCCGGCGCCCCGGCCCTGCGCCCGGCCGGCCGGGCGGGCTTGCTGGTACCCGCCGCACCTGGACGCCAAGGGCCACCCGATGCGCTGGGACTGGCAGATCGGGCGCACCAAGCCGCTGCAGCGCACCGGCGCCCGTGCCGTCGATCTGTACGACATCGACGGGTTCCTCACCACCGGCAGCGAGGTGCGCGCGATCCACACCACCTGGCAGGCCAGCACCCTCCCGCATCCTAAGGTGGCCTGCTACCTGGACCTGGCCTGGGAGGACTACCGGCCGGACGGCAGTCCCGAGCCACTAGGCAGCTACTTTCCCGCGGCAGCGCTCGGGAAGATCTACTTCGGCTTCCCTGAGGAGCGGTGGGTCGACTTCCGGCAGCTCAACGAGCTCAAGCCGATGCTGCGCGAGCGCATCTCGATGTGCGCGCGGAAGGGGTTCGACTCGGTCGAGCTGGACGACATTGACAATTTCGATCCGGCGTCGACGACCGGATTCCATCTCACGCCCGGCGACGCGCAGAACTTCCTGGCCTACGCGTTCAACCTGGTGCACCGCTACGGGATGACCGTGCTGTGGAAGAACGCGCCCGGCCTGTCGTGGTGGGGCCGGCGGTACACCGACGGCGCCGTGGTCGAGGAGTGCTACATCTACGACGAGTGCTTCGCCTCGTCGCAGATCGGCAGCCGGCAGGACGGGATCACCTGCTCCAAGCTCACCGGGCGCACGCCATGCGGGTGGGACGACTTCGCCAGTGACGTCACCGCGCATCAGCCGACAGGCAAGTGGGTGGGCGAGGCGGAGTACCAGCAGGACGGTTTCGTCTGCAGTCCCGGTAAGCACGGTCAGCACTGCACCGGCAAGCACGCCTTCGCGAGTTACTGCCGCAGTGTCTACGCTCCGGCGAACGGGTTCGCGGCGGTGAAGTTCAGCGTGAACCTGGATGGCACGATGTTCTTCCCCTGCCCGCACGGGGCCTGAGCAGTGCCGTCAGGTGGCAGCGCGGCGCGGGGTTGCCGTCATTCTACCCAGAACGGCCTCACCTCGATGGTTCCGAAGCTGGCGACCGGGTGCTTGGACGCCACCTCGATCGCCTCAGCCAGATCCGCGCACTCAAGGATGTCGTAACCCCCGATCTGCTCTTTCGTCTCGGCGAACGGCCCGTCGCCGAGCAGCACCTCGCCGCCGCGCAGCCGCACCGTCGTGGCCTCGCTGACCGGTCCCAGGCGATCACCGTCCAGACGCACGCCACGGCCGTCCATCTCCTTGACCCACGAATCGGTCCGGGCGGGCATGGCCGAGATTTCTTCCTGGCTCAGCTCAACGTTGCGGTCAGCGCAGATCAGCAGCATGAACTTCATGGTTCCTCCGTGAGTTGAATCGTGCGTCCCGTCCGTTCCACCACCACGACGAACGGGAGCACCCGGGATGGACAGCCTTCCCGCGTCCGGCACTGCGCAGGAGTCCGCGTCAAGGAGCCCGCCCGCTCCAGCTCAGGCCAACGCGCGCGATCAGGGAGCTCAGGACGTTCCACGACTCGTCGTCATCCACGCTTCCCGGGTGCTGGCGGCGGAAGCGGCTGACGTCGATGGCGATATCGGCGAGGTCCCACCGGATGCGGTAGAGCTCGAGCATCGAGGGCAGCGGCGTCACCCCCGTGGCGCCGGCGTAGGCGCCGGTGACGGATCCGTCACCGGGGTCGAGCATCCACAGGTCGCGTTCCGGTGGCGCTACGAGGGCCGTGTCCCAGTCGATAAGCAGCCAGCCGCCGGATGTCCGCATGATATTGCCAGGGTGCGCTTCTCCGTGGGTGAGGACCGTCGCGGACGGCCGGGAGCGGCTCTGTGCCGCGAGCTCGTCGTAGCGAGCGAGCAGCCGCCGGATCGGCACCGCGTTCTGCGCGAGCAGGAGCGCGGTGGGGCGCGCGTAGGGACCGCAGTCACCCGCGTCCCCGGCGGAGCCGGCCGGGGCAGAGCCGGCCGGGGCAGAGCCGGCCGGGGGCGCGGTGCGCAGCGCCGTCTCTAGCTCGTCACGATGCGGGACCGCGAAATCGTCGGTCATGGCACGCCGGGCGGCCGCGCTCGGGGCCGTGTGGGTAGCGATGATGAGGTCGAGCATGCCGCGGCGGTGCGCGGGACTGGGCCACTCGCCCCACTCGAAGCTCTGCCCGTCGAGGAACGGGTACAGCGCGACGCCGAACCGGTCGCCCACTCGCGTCAACGGCTCGCCGTCACGCGCGGGGACTGGCGCCACGACGAAGGTGCGGCCACAGTCCCGAAGGTCGCTGGCCGCGGCCAGGGAGGCGCGCAGCCGGCCGAACGCCGCTGTCAGCGGCTCGTCCAGCGAGTGCCGCTTGTTTCCCAGCTCATCGGCGGTCACGAACCACCGGGTGCCCGCGGCATCGATGACCGCCCAGTGATGGCTGCCGAAGCCGACTGCCCGGTAGGCCATCGAGGCAACGGTCACCTGCCAGCCGCCCGCCAGCGCCGACACCAGCATATCCTGCGAGAGGTCGTCCGGCGGGGTCAGCACCTCACGACGGTAAGGGCCGGCCGCGGGCCCGGCAACCCCAAGCGACCGCTGCGTCAGGCCCGGGGATCTACCTGAATCTTAGGCCCGGCGCCCGAGCCGGCCGGCCGCGCGCCCGCCAGGACGTCGCCCACCGCCGCCAGCCCGACAGTGGCTGCCACCAGGGGCCGCGGGTCCACTGAGCCGCCGGCGTACTGCTCGATCGCTGCCTGCAGGCCCGACGACGCGCCGAGGATGCCCACCGCAGTGACGTCCTTCAGCACCATCGTGCGGGTGTCAATGGTGCTCGGGCTGCCCGCCAGGCCGATATACACCACCCGCCCGCCGGGCTCGACCAGGTCAAGCGCGCGAGCCGGAAGAGCGGGCGAGTTCGAGGCATCGATGACCGCGTCGAAGCGCAGCGCGGGAAGATGCTGAGTCGCCCAGGCGCCGTGCACGCCGAGAGTCCGCGCGAAGCGAACTGACTGCAGGGTGCGGCCCAGGATGTGCACCTCCGCGCCCTGCGCCAGGGCGAAGAGCGCGGCGAGCAGGCCGATCGTGCCGGGTCCCAGCACCAGCACCCGCTCCCCCGGCTCGAGCGCCGCGCTCAGCACCGAGCGCAGCGCGTTCCCGCCCGGCTCGACAAGCGCGCCCGCTGCCTGGCCCACCGCATCGGGCAGCGGGTGCAGCGCGGTGACCGGGACGGCCATCTGCTCGGCCAGCGCGCCGGCGAAGCCGCCCCGGATCCCGACCTCGTACCGGTTCGCGCACACGTGCGGCCGGCCGTGGAGGCAGCGATGGCATGTGCCGCAGCCCAGCATGGTGTCCCCGGTGGTGCGCCGGCCCAGCCAGCTCGGGTCGACGCCATCGGCGACCGCGCGGACGGTTCCGCACCACTCGTGCCCGAGCCGCATCGGATAACTGGCGTGACCCTGATGCAGGTACGCCATCTCGCCGGTGAAGAACTCCACATCAGTCCCGCACACGCCAGCCCGGTCGATATCGACGACGACCTGCCCCGGCGCCGGGACCGGGTCCCGCACCTCGCGGACCTCAGACCGGTGCGGGGCGGTGACCACGAACGCTCTCATCCTTGAACCCTACGGGTCACGATTCCCCTGGTCAGGTCCCGCGGGGTAGGTTGAGGACGTTCCTGAGATGAGATCGACGTTCCAGGAAGCGCAAGCCAGCGGAAGGGTGCCGATGCCGGACCAGCGCAGCTCGCAGTGGTACGCCGGAACTGACCGCAATGCCTACATCCATCGCGCCTGGATGCGCCGGGGCCTGCCGGCCCGCGCCTTCGACGGCCGGCCGCATGTCGCCATCGCGAACTCCGCCTCGGACCTGGCGCCGTGCAACTCGCACTTCAACGAGATCGCCGAGGCCGTCAAGCAGGGCGTCTGGGCAGCCGGCGGCGTCCCGATGAACCTGCCGGTGGTCTCGCTCGGCGAGACGCTGGTCCGCCCCACCGCGATGCTGTGGCGGAACATGGCCGCGATGGCGACCGAGGAGATGCTGCGGGCCAACCCCATCGACGGCGTGGTGCTGCTGGGCGGCTGCGACAAGACGATCCCGTCGCTGCTGATGGCCGCCGCATCTGTCGACCTGCCCGCCGTGGTCGTCCCTGGCGGCCCGATGCTGACCGGCACATTCCGCGGCGTGGCGCTCGGCTGCGGGACGGACGTCTGGAAGCTCAGCGAGGAGGTGCGCGCCGGGAAGCTGTCCGAGCAGGACTTCCTCCAGTCGGAGTCGTCGATGATCCGCAGCCGGGGCCACTGCAACACGATGGGAACGGCTTCGACGATGGCGTGCATGGCCGAGGCGCTCGGGACGACGATCCCGGGCATCGCCGGCACGCCCGCACCCGACAGCCGACTGCTCGAGACCGCCCACGAAACGGGCCGGCTCGCCGTCGAGATGATCGCTGACGGGCTTCGCCCGAGCACGCTGCTCAGCCGAGGATCTTTCCTGAACGCGATCGTGGCGCTGGCCGCCATCGGCGGCTCCACCAACGCCGTGGTGCATCTCCTGGCGATCGCCGGGAGACTCGGGATCGAGCTGTCGCTCGACGACTTTGACCGCACCGGGTCCGGCGTGCCGCTGCTGGTCGACCTCCAGCCGGCCGGCCGGCACCTGATGGAGGATTTCCACCGGGCCGGCGGCCTCCTCGCCGTCCTGCGCGAGGTCCGGGACCTGCTCGATCCGGACGCGCTGACCGTGACCGGCACCCCCCTCGTGGATCACCTCGCCGGGGCGCGGATCTGGGATGACACGGTCATCTCGGCCCGCGGTGAGCCACTCCAGGCCAGCGCGGGCATTGCCGTTTTGTATGGGAATCTGGCGCCGTCCGGGGCAGTGATCAAGCCGGCCGCCGCGTCGCCGGACCTGCTGCGCCATCGCGGCCGGGCGGTCGTCTTCGACAGCATCGAGGACATGCACGCCCGCATCGACGACCCGGATCTCGGCGTCGACGCGGGATCGGTGCTCGTCCTGCGCGGGTGCGGGCCGAAGGGCTATCCGGGGATGCCCGAGGTCGCGAACGTGCCGCTGCCGGCCAAGCTGCTGGCCCGCGGCGTTCGGGACATGGTCCGCGTCTGCGACGGCCGGATGAGCGGCACCGCCTACGGCACGGTGGTCCTGCACGTGGCGCCCGAGGCCGCCGACGGGGGCCCGCTCGGGCTCGTCGCGACCGGCGATGTGATCAGCCTCGATGTCGCGGCCCGGCGGCTCGACGTGGAGGTCGCGCCGGAGGACCTGGCCCGGCGCGAGCCGCCCGCCGCGGCCGTCGCCGGCTACGCCGCGCCCTCCCGCGGCTGGGAGCGCCTGTATGTCGACCACGTCATGTCGGCCAGCCAGGGCGCTGACCTGGACTTCCTGCTCGGATCCAGCGGCCATCAGGTGTCCCGCGAGTCGCACTAAGGTAGAGCCGGTGCCGTCTACCTAGCGGGCCGGAACAAATTCCGCTCCCGGACGGAGCGGGCGGCGGTGACCATGTTGACCAGGGCGGGCAGGATCTCTTCCCCAGCTGCGGGTCTTCAGCCCGCAGTCCGGGTTGACCCACAGCCGGTCGGCGGGCAGCGCCTGGAGGGCCTGCTCGATCAGGTCGGCCATCTCCGGCGCCGAAGGGACCCGGGGCGAGTGGATATCCCACACGCCCGGCCCGACCTCGGCCAGCTGGCCCGATCCCGCTAGCTGGGCGAGGACTCCCATCCCGCTGCGAGCCACCTCGATGGAGACGACGTCGCATCGAGGGCGAGGATGGCGTCGATGATGTCGCCGAACTCGGCTTAGCACATGTGGGTGTGGATCTGCGTCTCGTCCCTGACTCCGGCGGTGGCCAGCCGGAAGCAGCCGGTCGCCCAGTCCAGGTAGGCGTCGCGGTCGGGCCAGCGCAGCGGCATGCCCTCGCGCAACGCGGGCTCGTCCACCTGGATGATCTGGATCCCGGCCGCTTCCAGGTCGGCGATCTCGGCTCGGATGGCCAGGGCGATCTGCCGACAGGTCTGCGCGCGGGGCTGGTCGTCCCGGACGAAGGACCACTGCAGGATCGTGACCGGGCCGGTGAGCATGCCCTTGACCGGCGAGGCAGTCCGGGACTGGGCGTAGCGCAGCCAGCGCAGCGTCATCGGACCAGGCCGGGCCACGTCACGGTAGAGGATGGGCGGACGCACATAGCGCGTGCCGTAACTCTGGACCCAGCCGTGCCGGGTGGCAGCGAAGCCGTCGAGTCGCTCAGCGAAATACTGCACCATGTCATTACGCTCGGGCTCGCCGTGGACCAGCACATCCAGCCCGGCGGACTCCTGGGCCCGATGCCAGCGCGGCGTATGCTTCGGCGAAGGCAGCGCGTCCGGCCGGCCCCAGATCGGTCACGAGGAACGGCTCGTCCAGCTGTACCCACTCGCATCCAGACTGGCTCAGCTCCGCCAGTAGCTGCTGGTAGACGGGCAGCAGCCGGGGCAACAGCTGGAGGGGCTCCAAGCCAGTCGCCGTCGGCTTGGCCAGCAGCAGGAAGCTGACCGGGCCGATCAGCACGGGCCGGGTCTCGACGCCCAGGCGCCGGGCCTCAGCATGCTCGCTGACCGGCTTGGTCCCTGCGACCTCGAACCGGGTTCCTGGCCCGACCTCCGGGACTAGGTAGTGGTAGTTGGTGTCGAACCACTTGGTCATCTCCAGCGGCCGCACCGGGCCGCCGGGCGTCTGCCCGCCTCGGGCCATGGCGAAGTAGCCGGTCAGCTCATCGGGCTGCGCGGCGGCCGCAAACCGGTCGGGCACCGCACCGACCAGGCGGCAGTGGTCAAGGACATGGTCATACAGCGAGAAGTCGTTGCTCGGTATCGACTCGATCCCGGTGGCGGCCTGCGCCTGCCAGGCATCGGCCCGCCGCCGGCGCGCGGCCTCGGCCAGCTCCGCGGCGGTGGCGGCGCCCTCCCAGTAGGCCTCAACCGCGTGCTTGAGCTCCCGGCCCGGTCCGATCCGCGGCATCCCCAGGTTCATGCCGCGTGCCATGACTCATCCCTTCGGCCGCCGTCCAGGTCCATGTGTCCGAAGGTAGGCCGGGAGGCGCCCGGTCGTGAAGGCACAGTTCCCCTGCTTGTTGACCGGAACAGTTGCACCATACGGTCGCTTCTGCTCAACTGTTCTGGTGTACAGCTCTGGCGCCAGGAACGCGGCCGCGCCTCGGCTCTACGAGCGGGTGGCCGACGCGGTTGGCGCCCAGATCCAGGCGGGCATCTACCGCCCCGGCGAACGCATCCCGTCGGTCCGAAGGCTCCGCGACCAGCACCACGTGAGCCTGACCACCGTGCTGGAGGCCGTCCGGGTCCTGGAGAGCCGCGGACTGGTGCGGGCCCGGCCGCAGTCCGGCTACTTCGTCCGCGAGCCGCACGGCCTGGCCCTGGGCGAGCCCGATCCGTCCAGCCCGCCCCGGCGGCCGAGCCGGGTCGACGCATCGCTGGCGCTCAAGCTCAACCTGGGTATCGGCAATCCGACCGGCTCGTGCATGACCGACGAGGCCAAGCGGCGGCTGGTCGGGCTCCTTGAGACCCACGACGTCCCCCTGGTCGAAGACGACGTGTACGGCGATCTGGTCTTCGGCGGGCCCCGGCCCCGAGCCGTCAAGGCGTTCGACCGCCACGGCCTGGTGCTGTACTGCGGTTCGTACAGCAAGACCCTGTCTCCCGGCCTGCGGGTCGGGTGGGCCATACCCGGCCGCTACCAGGACAAGCTGGAACTCCTCAAGCTGGTGGTCAACCAGGCCACCGCCCCCGCACCTCAGCTGGCGGTGGCCGCCTTCGTCGAGAGCGGCGGCTTCGACCGCCATCTGCGCCGGGTCCGGCACATGTACCGCGACCAGATGGAGCACACCATCCGCGCGGTCACCCGGTACTTCCCCAACCAGACGCGCGTGACCAGGCCCGCGGGCGGTCACGTCCTGTGGGTCCAGCTGCCCGCCGGCGTCGACTCCATGGATCTGTACGAGGCGGCCGGCGCCGCCGGCATCCGCATCGCGCCCGGCCCGATGTTCTCCCCCAGCGGCGGCTACCGCAGCTTCATCCGGCTCAACACCGGATTCCCCTGGCAGCCGGCTCTCGAGCGGCAGATCGAAACGCTCGGCAAGCTCGCCGCTCGGGCCGGGGCATCGGGGCCGAGATGACCGCGGGGCATGCCCGTTTAGCTGGTGTCTGTCCGCAGTTACCCACTGTCTCCAGGGTGGTTTCCGATGATCAGTAAGCCGTTCCAGGTCGTCTGCGAGGTCGAGCCGCCCACCCGGCCCGACCTGATGCATGTCCGGCACCAGATCGCCACCCTGAGCAAGGTGGCCGACTCCTTCATGATCCCCGACAACCACATCGGCCGCGCCACGGTGTCCAGCGTGGCGGTCGCCCACGAGGTCCAGGCCATGGGCGGGCGCAGCATCGCCTGCCTCAACTCGCGCGACCGCAACCTGCTGGGACTGCGCCGGGACCTGCTCACCGCCGCCGCCTACGGTGTCGAGGAGTTCCTGTTCGTCTATGGCGACAAGCCCAGCTCGGGCGGCCGGACCGGGGAGCTGAACGTGCGGGCGATGATCGAGGAGGTCCGCGGGCTCCCGCGGGACTCCGCGTTCGCGGGAGTGCGGCCCTTCCGAGTCGGCACGGCTGTCGCACTGCGTCCGCTTCCGGCCTGGAAGCGAGCCGCGGACTTCATTTTCGTCCAGGTCAGCTTCTCGCTGGAGGCCCTGCTGCGGTGGCGTGATGCTAACCCGGTCGATGTTCCGGTCTACCCAGGGGTGATGGTGATCGCCAGCGACGCGCACGCCCGGCGTCTCGCGGCCGCGATCCCGGAGATCGACATCCCCGGCCGCCTGCTGGATGCGGTCGGCTCCGACCGCCTGGCCGGCGTCGAGGCCGCCTGCGAGCACGTCGCGGCGATCCGGGACTCCGGAGCCTTCGATGGCGTCCACCTGATCCCGGTTGCCCGCTACCGTGAGGTAGCCGCCCGGCTTGAGCGCCTGCTGCGCTGACAGCGCCGTGAACCAGATCCAGCCGTTCCGGCGGGTGCTCCCCTCAGCGGACGATGGTGATGTTGCCGGACTGGGTCGTCGCGGTGATGACCTGCGAGGAGCCCGGGCTGGTCGGCACCTGCGTAATCGTGCTCCCGGACAGCGTGCGCGCGGTCACCCGGTAGGCGGTGCTGCCCGGCGGCAGTACCAGCGTGATGTTGCCGGACTGCCCGGTGACCACGACGCGCCGCGGCACCGTGGCGAAGTCGAGCGTGATGTTCCCCGACTGATCCGAGACCGTGACATCCGGGCTCGAGATGGACGTGACACTGACGTCGCCCGACTGATCCCGCAGGCGGGTATCGGGGCCCGACAGGGCAGCGGCGGTGATGTTGCCGGACTGGCTCCTGATCTGGACAACGCCGGCGAGTCCGGCTGCGCGCACGTCGCCGGACTGGTCGGACAGCGTGACCTGGCCGCTGAGACCGGTCGCCGACAGATTCCCCGAGCCGACCGAGATGTCGGTCCCGAGCACCGCGGGCACGGCGACTGAATAGTCAAATGAACACGAAACGGCAAGTCCGGGGCAGCTGGAATCCACAGCCACTCCCGACCGGATGGACCGCAGGCCTACCTTCGGCCGGACCAGGGAGTAATGGACAGTCCCGCTGAGCTTGACCGCGCCCGCGGCGCCCGGCCGGACGCTGACGGTGCCGGCGCCGACCGCGACGCTGACGCGCCCGCCGTGGACGGGGACGCTGAAGTCGACCGGGAAGCTGCCCCGACCCGCCCAGGCGACGGCGCCGAGCCCGGTCCAGCCGATGACGATGAGGGCCGCTGGCACGCCGAGTGCCAGCGTGATCCGGCGTGCGGCGGTCATGGGCAGGTGCGTTGTCATCGTGTGTCAACCGCTTCCGGGTGTCATCCGCTGCCGAGGTAGCGCAGGACGGCGAGGACCCGCCGGTGGTCACGGTCGGCGGGTGGCAGGCCGAGCTTGCCGAAAATGCTGCTGATGTGCTTCTCCACCGCGCCATCGCCGACCACCAGGGCCGCGGCGATCGCCGCGTTGGACCGGCCCTCGGCCATCAGCGCCAGGACCTCGCGCTCGCGGGCGGTCAGCAGCGCGAGCGGGCTCCGGCTGCGCGCCAGCAACTGCCCGACGACCTCGGGATCCAGGGCACTGCCCCCGGCTGCCACCCGCTCCAGCGCGTCCAGGAACTCCGCCAGGTCGGCGACCCGGTCCTTAAGCAGGTAGCCGACACCATGCGGGCGGTCGGACAGCAGCTCGGTGGCGTAGCGTTCCTCCACGTACTGAGACAGGACAAGCACGCCGACATCCGGCCAGCTGCCGCGGACCACCAGCGCGGCGCGCAGCCCTTCGTCGGTGAACGTCGGCGGCATACGCACATCCACCACCACCACGTCGGGCCGGTGCGCGTCCACTGCCCGCAGGAACTCCTCGGGCTCGCCCGCGGCCGCAGCTACCTCGTGGCCTGCCTCGGCCAGCAGCCTGGTCAGCCCCTCCCGCAGCAGCACGGCGTCTTCCGCGATTACGACCCGCATGGCAGCTGCACCTCGATCGACGTAGGGCCTCCGGCCGGGCTGTCGACTGACAGCCGCCCGTCCACGCCGGCTACCCGGCGGGCCAGCCCGGCCAGCCCCTGCCCGGCCGGGTCAGCGCCGCCGATCCCGTTGTCGCGGACCAGGATCCGCAGCAGGTCCCCGGTGCGGTCGACGTGGACCTCCGCGTGGCTGGCCTGGGCGTGCTTGGCGATATTCGTGAGCGCCTCGGCCACTACGAAGTAGGCGATGGCCTCGGTCTGCGGCGCCGACCTGCCGGCGATGTCGGCGCGCACGGTGACCGGGATGGGGCTGAGCGCGGCAAGCCCGGACAGCGCGGCGTCCAGGCCCCGGTCGGACAGGACCGGCGGATGCACGCCCCGCACCAGGCTCCGCAGCTCCGCCAGCGCTTCCTTGGCCTGCCCGTGCGCCTCGTCGATGATGGCCTTCGCCGCCTCGGGATCGTCAGCGAACTTGGCCCTGGCCCGGCCAAGCTCCATGGCCAGGGACACGAGCCGCTGCTGGGCGCCGTCGTGCAGGTCGCGCTCGATCTTCAGGCGCTCGGCCTGAGCGGCGTCGACGACGCCGGCCCGGCTGCGCTCGAGCTCGCCGATCCGGGTCTCCAGGCCGGGCCGGGCAGGCGGGCCGAGCAGGTAGCGCGCGACCGATATGTCGGCCGCCGCCAGGAAGTAGGTCACCCAGGGCGCGCCGAGCAGGAGCAGCACGCCGAGAATGAGCGCGGGCGCCGTGACCGCTGGCCCGCGCAGCACGTGTCCCGCGATGACGGCACCCCCCTGCGGCAGTGCGCTGTTGTAGGCGGGCGCGGCGATCAGTGCCAGGGCCACGGACCATGTGCCGATCACGACAGCTGCCTGCACCAGGCTCAGCGGAAACCTGAGCAGCGCGTAGCTGACCTGCCGCCAGGCGACCGGGCCGACTATCAGCCGCCAGGCCCGCCGCCACAACTGCGGTGCCGGATCCGGGTCGCGGGCCGGGGCGGGTATGCGCTCGCCGAGCATCAGGCCGAACCGTGCCCGCTCGAGGGCCGCGAACTGCCCGGTCAGCCAGAACGTCGCCGCGAGGATCGCGACGCCGATGAGGAAGATCGGCAGTAGCCCGATGCCGACCGGGATCGCGACCAGGAGCAGCAGGAGAATCACCAGGCCGGTGACGAACCCGGCTAGCAGGTGGATGACGGCGAGCCAGGTCCGGGCAGACACCACCGGAACAACGACCTGCGCCAGGACGCCGCGGTGCATGGCCGTGCTTCCCGTTTCGGTCATCGGCCTCTCCCGGCGATGGGCTCTTGCAGTGCCTTGACGCTAGGCCCAGCGCGGCGCGGCAGCCATCCCGCTGCCCTACGAGTGCATAGGGAGGCTATCCCCCCTCGATTTCGGTGGCCAGCGGGATGCCCTCGGCGCTCCTGATCGCCAAGGCTTCAGGTAGTCGCCATACGCCCGCTGTCCCGGCGCCGCTGTCCCGGCGCCTGCCGGGAAAGCCTGGCCGGTAGGCCCCCGACCCAAGTGAGGACTCCATGAATCGGCCCTCTGCCCTTCTCTCCCGTTCGCAGCCCGGCAACGCTTCATCCCGTCGGCACGTCGGCGCCCGCGCGCCCGTCGTCGAGCGGATCGCTGGCTGGAGCGCCCGGCACCGCAAGATGGCGGTACTGGGCTGGCTGCTGCTGGTTGTCGCGACCGTCATGCTCAGCAGCGTGCTCGGCACCAAGAATCTGCCCAGCTACGACCCTGGCCGGGCCGGGGTAGCTGAGCGGGTTCTGAACAGGCCCGGCGTGGTCCAGCCGGACACCGAGAGCGTGCTCATCCAGGCGCGCCCGGCCGGGAATACCTTCGCCAATGACCCGCAGCTGCGCCTGGCGGCCCGCCAGGTCGCCGCCGCGCTGGGAAAACTGCCGAAGGTCGCGGCCGACGTCCGCTCCCCGCTCGGCGCGGGCGGGCGTGGCCTGGTCTCGCCCGGCGGGCACTCGGCCCTGGTCACGTTCAACGTGGCCGGGAACCAGGACAACGCGGACCAGACCGTGGTGGCCGCGCAGAATGCCGTCGCGGCCGTCCAGGCCCGGTATCCGGGCCTGCGCATTGCCGAGGCCGGGGAAGCGAGCGTGGACCGCGCGACCAACAACATCGTCAGCACGGACTTCCGCCGGGCCGAGCTGACCTCGGTGCCGATAACTCTCGTGCTCCTGCTGCTGGTTTTCGGTGCCCTGATCGCGGCGGGCATTCCGCTGCTGCTGGCCGCCACGGCGGTGATCAGCGCCATCAGCCTGCTGGCCATACCTAGCCGCTGGATTCCGGTTGGCAACACCACCTCATCAGTGGTGCTGCTGATCGGGATGGCCGTGGGCATCGACTACTCCCTGTTCTACCTGCGCAGGGAACGGGAGGAACGGGCCGCGGGCCGCAGCCAGGGCGAGGCGCTCCGCATCGCCGCCTCGACCTCAGGCCGCGCGATCGTAGTGTCCGGCCTGACCGTGATGATCTCCCTCGCCGGGCTCTTCCTTTCCGGCATCGACGTCTTCTCCGGATTCGCCATCGGCGCGATCACCGTGGTCGGCGTCGCGGTGATCGGCTCACTGACCGCGCTGCCCGCGTCGCTGGCCCTGCTCGGGCCGTGGGTCGACCGCGCCAGGGTCCCGTTCCTCGGCCGCAAGCGCACCGCCGCAAGCAGGTCCCGGCTCTGGGACGCTCTGGTGCGCCGCGTGGTGGCCAGGCCCCTGGCGTGGGGGGGCGCCGCCACGGTCGCCCTGCTCGCCCTGGCCGGGCCTGCTGTCGGCATGCGCCTGTCTAACCCCGGCCTGCACGACCTGCCCGGCAATCTCCCGGTGATCCGGACGCTGCTGGCCGTCCAGCGGGCGTTCCCCGGCGGCCCGGCGCCTGCCGATGTCGTCGTGACCGGCGCGGGACTGGACGGCGCGCCGGTCCGGCGGGCGATCTTTGCTCTGGAGGCCCGCGCGACCCAGCGCGGGCCCATCCGCGAGCCGGTCACCTCGGCGCTGCTCGGCGGCGGGCACGTCCTGGTCGTCTCCGTGCCACTGGCCGGCGGCGGGACGGACGCCACCTCGGACCAGGCGCTGGCCGCGCTTCGCGGCACGGCACTCCCGGCCACCCTCGGCAAGGTGAGCGGCATCAGCTACTCGGTGACCGGACTCACCGCCGGCAACCGCGACTTCGCGGCGCAGCTGCACGGCAGGACGCCGATCGTCTTCGTCTTCGTGCTGGGCCTTGCCTTCCTGCTGCTGATGATCACGTTCCGGTCGGTCACCATCCCGCTGATGTCCATCGGGCTGAACCTGCTGTCCGTCGGCGCCGCCTACGGGCTGATGACCCTGATATTCCAGGACGGTCACCTGCATGGCCTGCTGGGATTCAGTTCTTACGGCGGGATCGTTCCGTGGATACCCCTGTTCCAGTTCGTGATCCTCTTCGGGCTCAGCATGGACTACCACGTGTTCATCATCAGCCGCATCCGCGAGCTGCGCCTGCGCGGCGCGACGACGCCCGGCGCCATCGTCGACGGGATCAGCAACAGCGCCGGAGTCGTCACCAGCGCAGCGGTGATCATGGTGGCGGTCTTCTCCATCTTCGCCACGCTGTCGGTGATCGAGTTCAAGATGTTCGGGGTGGCCATGGCCTCGGCCATCCTGATCGACGCGACGGTGGTGCGCGGGATCCTGATGCCCGCGGTCATGTCGCTGCTGGGCGAGAAGACCTGGTACCTGCCCCGGTGGCTCCGGCTGCGCCAGCAGGTCTCCTAGGTAGTGTGCGGTGAGAGCAGGCCCCCGGCACGCGGGGCCTGCTCTCATGAGCACGACAACGCGGGCGCCTCAGTTGACCTAGATGCCCGGACGACCGTCTGGAGCTGATGTTCACCTGCGCGCATCCGGCGCTCGCCACCGACGCCCGGGTCGCGCTTACCCTCCGTACTCCTGCGGGCTTGTCCACCGCCGAGATCGCGCACGCGTTCCTGGTCAGCGAGCACACGATGGGTCAGCGGCTCTTCCGCGCCAAGCAGAAGGTCCGCCACGCCGGCATCCCGTTCCGGGTGCCGCCCGACCACCTCCTGCCCGAACGCCTGCCCTCTGTCCTGCACGTCCTCTACCTGCTTTTCAATGAGGGTTACGGGGCAAGCGGCGGCGCCAACCTAGTCCGCCCGCGCCTGCTGGAAGAGGCGATGCGCCTGGCCCGCGTGCTGGTGTCGCTTATGCCCGATGAGCCGGAAGCGCAGGGCCTGCTCGCCCTGATGCTGCTGCAGGACTCGCGACGCGCCGCACGGGTGGACGACGCAGGTGACTTCACGCCGCTGGACAAGCAGGATCGCTCCCGCTGGGATTCCGTCCAGATCGCCGAGGGCCTCGAACTGGCAGAGAAGGCGCTACGGCGCCGGCGGCCCGGATCCTTCCAGATCCAGGCAGCCATCGCCGCATGCCATGCCAGCGCGCCCGCCGCCGCCCAGACCGACTGGCGACAGATTGCCTTGTTGTACGAGCAACTCGCGCGCCTCACGCCTAACCCGGTCGTGGCACTGAACCGAGCCGTGGCAGTCGGAATGGCCGAAAGCCCCGAAGCCGGGCTGCTGCTGGTCGACGAGCTGTCGGACGTGCTGGGTGGCTATCACCTGCTGCCGGCGACCCGGGCGGACCTGCTGCGACGGGCGGGGCGTCTCGCCGAAGCCGCGGACGCCTACCGCACGGCGCTGGACTTGGCACCCACCGACGCGGAACAGCGCTATCTGCGGCGACGTCTGGATGAGGTGGCCTCGGGCACCTGCGCCACCACGAACCGCGCCACTCCGGGGCCTCATTGATGCCGCGGCCGTTGACGAACCGTAACATTAATGTTACTGATTGCTAGAGCCGTCGTCGTGTTTACGGGCTGCACGAGGAGATTCAGGTGCCGACACAAGCCGCTATTTCCCGCCGTCCGATCGCGGCCGCTCTCACCATCGGCGCGGCGTTCGCGGCAGCCCTCGCCGTTGCCGTTCCTGCCAGCGCGCAGAGCAATGTGAAGTACGTGGCCCTCGGGGACTCGTATTCCTCCGGGGTCGGCGCGGGCAGCTACATCGGCTCCAGCGGGTCATGTGATCGCAGCACCAAGGCGTACTCCGCCCTGTGGGATACCGCTAACCAGCCGGCCGCCTACGCCTCGGTGGCGTGTTCGGGTGCCACTACGAGCACGGTCATCAGCGGCCAGCTCTCGGCGCTGCACAGCGCCACCACGCTGGTGTCGATCACCATCGGCGGCAACGACGTCGGGTTCTCCAGCACGATGGAGACCTGCGTGCTGTCCTCTACCAGCAGCTGCGTCAAGGCCATCGACGCAGGCGAGGCCAAGATCGCCAACCAGCTGCCGGGCGAGCTCAACAGCGTGCTCGGCGACATCAGGGCCGACGCTCCGAACGCGCGAGTGGTGGTGCTTGACTATCCCGAGCTCTACGACCTGTCGAAGTCATCGAGCTGCATCGGCCTGAGCACGACCGACCGCACTGATCTCAACCAGGCCGCCGACGAGCTCGACAGCCAGGTCCAGGCGGCCGCGGGCCGGTTCGGCGACGTATTCGCCGACGTCAGGTCCGCGTTCGCCGGGCACGAGATCTGCGACTCGGGCAGCTGGCTGCATGCGGTGAACTTCCTCGACATCAGCGAGTCCTACCACCCGACCGCATCCGGCCAGTCCGGCGCCTACTACCCCGTCTTCAGCGCCGCCGCCGGCTAGCCGCTAGGGGTCCAGTCCCGCGATCAGCCTCGCGGGCGACGCGCGGCCTCTTCCACGCCATTCATCTGCGCAGTCATGACGCTCCCTGGACTCTCGACGCGCTCGGGCCGGGCGGCTGTGGCAGCATGAATGGGTGCGAGTTGTGCGTACCCCTGAGGATCGTTTTGCTGACCTGCCGGACTTTGCCTACCCGCCGCGCTATGCCGACGTCGGCGGCCTGCAGCTTGCCTACGTAGAGGCCGGGCCGTCCGACGGCGAGCCTGTCCTGCTCCTGCACGGCGAGCCGAGCTGGTCGTTCCTCTACCGCCGCGTCATGGCCGTCCTGGCCGATGCCGGGATGCACGCGATAGCGGCGGATCTCATCGGGTTCGGGCGCTCCGACAAGCCCGCCGACATCAGTGATCACAGCTACGCGCTGCACGTCGAGTGGCTCCGGGCGTTCGCGTTCGATGCGCTTGACCTGCGCGACCTGACCCTCGTCGGGCAGGACTGGGGCGGCCTGCTCGGACTGCGCCTGGTCGCCGAGCATCCCGATCGCTTCGCCAGGGTGGTGGCGGCCAACACCGGCCTGCCGACCGGTGACCAGCCCATGCCCGAGATCTGGATGCGGTTTCGTGACGTCGTCCAGGCCGCGCCGTCCCTCCAGGTGTCCCGGCTGGTGCAGTCCGGCTGCCGGACGGCCCTGCCGGAGGCGGTGCTCGCCGCCTACGACGCGCCATTCCCCGACGAGACCTTTATGGCGGGCGTGCGCGCGATGCCGGGACTGGTGCCGATATCGCCGGATGATCCGGCGACGGAGGCCAACCGGGCGGCATGGCACCGGCTGTCAGCCTGGGACAAGCCCTTCCTCGTGGCATTCAGCGACCGGGATCCCATCACCGGCGGCATGGCGCCGATCCTGAAGCGCGCCGTGCCGGGCACGGCGGGCATCGAGCACCCGGTGATCGAGGGGGCTGGTCATTTCCTGCAGGAGGACGCAGGCGAGCGGCTCGGCACCATCATCGCCGACTTCGTCCGCGGCCAGCCGCGCGGCAGTTGAATCACGATCCCGCCGGGCCGCGATGATCGGGCGCACCTACCTGGAGCGCGGCCAGCCGGTCGTGGTCCTGACCCGGTGGGCCTGGCGTGGTCCGCGTACCCCGAAGAATGTCCTGATCAGGCGGGCGAGCGGCGAGCTGGTCGTACGGCCCTTCCGGGGCCTGCGCCGCTATCCCCCACGTCACTAACTGGCCTCATGAATCAAAGGGCCCGGAAGGCGAGCCCGTGGGCGGCTGCGCTGTCCGGCTTAGGCGGGAAGCGTGGCCGGTGACGGCAGCGTCGGCTATGTTGACGTATTTGGGGAAGGGAGCGCCGCATGACTGCCCCGCCGAGACATCATCACGCAGGCCCGTCCTCCCACCGGGCGCCCGGACTCATCCGGCTCGTGCAGACCAGCGATCTGCCGGACGGGGTCAACGCGCTAGCGTCCGCGGACGGCAGCACGATCATCGTCCGCGCCGGGCTGGACAAGGCCACGCGTCGGCGTGCGGTGCGGGAAGTGCTCGCCCGCCGCTTCCCTGGCCTGCTCGTGTTCCCGGTCCTGGCCGGCCTGCATGCCCGTCGTGCCCTTATCGGAGCGGCCGAGGGCATTTCCCGGCTGGCGCAGTCCGCGGCGGGGCTCATCGCCCCGGACAGCCCTGCGCTTGTCCTGGTGGCGGGTGCGGCAGTGGTGACAGCCGCGGCGGCCGGCGGGGCAGTATTGACGTTTACGGGCGGAGCGCCGCACGGCGTGCGCGCGCCCGTCCAGGCGAGCGCCCGGCACCAACCCGGCAGCTCACTTGACAAGCCGCCGGCGCTTGCCGGGCATGCGTCCCAGTCCGCCACCGGGGGCCGGTCCCGCGCGCCCGGGGCCGTGCCTTCACCGCACCCCGGCACTGCACCCGTGCCGTCGGCCTCGGCGTCAGGGTCGCAGCCCCTGCAGCCGCTCGCGCCGATCATCTCGCCGGCGGGCAGCCTGCTGCACAGCCTCCTGCCGAGCCTGCCGCCCGTCCCGGTGCCGTCCGTCTCCGTATCTGCGTCACTGCCGCCGGTCCCGCTGCCATCGCTGTCGCCATTGCCGCCGTTGCCGTCGCCAAGCCCGACATGCGTCCAGGTCGGCCCGGTCGGCATTTGCCTGAGTCCCTGAACCTCGCGGGCCCGGGGTCCGGGTGTGACGCATCCGCCGAGCCGGCGGGATACCTCACCGGGATGGGGGCCGGCTCACCCGGCTGGCGTCACTGCGGCAGCCGTGCTCGGCCGTGCTGTCGCAGCTCGACACGGATCGCGTGGTACGGACGGTTATCGACGTTCTCTACCGCATGCGGGCCTTCCGGGTCCATCCAGCTCGCCCGCGTCCCGCTCGCCGATATGTCGGCGGGCGAGGAAAAGAGCAGCTCGGCGCCCTGGTAATAGCGGATCTGCGCCGGACCGTCGACGATCATGACGCTGGGCTCGCGGTGGGTGTGCTCGGGCTCGCGATGTCCTGCGGCTATGGTCACCTCAAGTACGCGCACTTCATCATTCTCGAACAGCACCCGATGTGAGTCAGGCGCCGCCGCGACCGCGTCCATCGACGCCGGCCAGCTCCAGTCGCGCTCTGTGCCCATGATGTCGTCTCCTTTGATGTCGTCTCCCTGGCGGTTATGCCGCAGGGCATGCTGCTGACGGCTCGGCAGCGGCTCCGGCTCAGGGACCAGGTGATCGCTGGCTTTGCCTCAGTGCGAGGAGGTTGCATTCGGCTGGCCTTCGACGTTGCCGGACCTGGCCCGGCAGGGGCGCTAGACCTCGTAGTAGGCGTCGATGACGGTGAAGACCTCGTCCAGGATCCCCAGGCCTTCCTTGGCCTCGGACTCCGACACCGTGCACGGCGGGACCACGTGCATCCGGTTGTAATTGATGAAAGGCATCAGGCCGCGGGCCCGGCACTCGACCATCAGCTGGGTCATCGCCTCGGACGAGCCGCCGTACGGCGCCAGCATGGCGCGAGTCTCCCGGCTGGAGACCAGGTCCAGCGCCCAGAACACGCCGAGTCCGCGTACCTCGCCGATCACCGGATGCCGCTGCGCGAGCTCGCGCAAGCCAGGGCCCAGCACGTCGCTCCCGATCGCCGCGGCATTCTGCAGGATGCCTTCTTCCTTCATCGCGTCGATGGTCGCCACCACCGACGCGCACGCCAGCGGGTGCCCGGAGTAGGTCAGGCCGCCGGGGAAGACCCGCTCGTCAAACGTCGCCGCGATCGCAGCCGAGATGATCACGCCGCCGACCGGCACGTAGCCGGAGTTCGAGCCCTTGGCGAAGATGATCAGGTCCGGCACCACGCCGAAATGCTCGAACGCGAACCAGGTGCCCGTCCGGCCGAAGCCGCACATCACCTCGTCGGCGATGTAGACGATGCCGTGCTTGTCGCATAGCTCCCGTACCCCGGCCAGGTAGCCGGGCGGCGGGACCAGCACGCCGGCCGTCCCGACGACGGTCTCCAGCAGGATCGCCGCGATCGTGGACGATCCCTCGTACTGGATGACCTGCGCCAGGTGCTGCAGCGCGCGCTCGCTCTCCTGCTGCTCGGTCTGCGACCAGAACGGCGTCCGGTACAGGTGCGGCCCGAAGAAGTGCACGTGCCCGGTCGCGAACTCGTTCGGCCACCGCCGCGGGTCCCCGGTGGCATTGATGGCCGCGCCGGTGTTGCCGTGGTAGGAGCGGTAGAAGCTGAGCACCTTGCCGCGGCCGGTATGCACCCGTGCCATCCGGATCGCGTTCTCGATCGCGTCAGCGCCGCCGTTGGTGAAGAACACCTTCTCCATGCCGTCCGGCGCCAGCGCGGCGATCCGCGTCGCCGCCTCGCCGCGGGCCTCGTTCGCGTGCTGCGGGGCGATTGTCGCAAGCTTCGCCGCCTGCGCCGCGATCGCCGCGGTCACCTTAGGGTGCTGGTGGCCGATGTTGGTATTGACGAGCTGGCTGGAGAAGTCCAGGTACCGCTTGCCGTCGTAGTCCCAGAACCAGGAGCCCTCGGCGCTGGCGATCGGCAGCGGCTTCAGGGCCTTCTGCGCCGCCCAGGAGTGGAATACGTGCGCCCGGTCCATCGCGAAGACCTCTGCGCCGCGCGCTGGATCGGCTGGGTGGTCACTCATGACTGCCTCCTGTCGGGACATCTTCCTCGACGGTACCTCCGCTGATGTCGGCCCTGCCCCCAGACGTCCCCGCCGGGTGACGGGACGGCAGGATCGGGCCCGCCAGTGTCGTCATCCCGGCCGCCGCGGGGAGGTGAAGAAGTTCTCTCCCGCCGCCGACGACCGCACCACGAGCGCGACCGCGATGCACACCACGAGCCCGGCCGCCGCGACCAGCGCGATCGTCTTGCCCTGGGTCTTGAGCCCGTAGACGAAGATCACCAGGTGCGAGCGTAACATCGGTGATCCCCCGCAGCACCTGACACTCTGTCACCATCAGCGCCAAAATCTGGCAAAGCGTAAGTGCCTCGTGCGGCCCGCTGCGTCAGCGCGCGCCGTCGCCGGGCCTGACGAGCCCCGTCTCGTATCCGTACACCACCGCATGGGCTCGGTCGCGAAGCTGGAGCTTGGTCAGGACCCGCGTCACATGGGTTTTCACGGTGCTCTCGCCGATGACCAGGGACCTGGCGATCTGGGCGTTCGAGCGCCCCTGAACCATCAGGACGAGAATCTCGCGCTCCCGGTCGGTCAGCCGGCCCAGATCCGCCGATGCGCTCGGCCGTCCCCGCACGAAATGCTCCACCAGCCGCCGCATCGGGCCGGGCGACACCAGAGCGTCCCCGCCTGCGGCCGCGCGCACTCCCAGCAGGATCTCTTCTGGCGGGGCATGCTTCAGCAGGAATCCGCTGGCGCCGGCCAGGAGGCCGCCGAAGACGTACTCGTCGAGGTCGAACGTAGTAAGCAGCACGACTCGCGGCGGATCCGGGGCGATCGCCACCACGCGCCGTGCCGCCTCGATTCCGTCGAGGCCGGGCATGCGGATGTCCATGATCACCACATCGGGCCGCAGTTCCGCCGCCTTGGTGACTGCCGCCTGACCGTCGGCGGCCTCCCCGACGACTTCCATGTCGGGCTGCGTGCTGATCATCATGGCGACGCCCGCCCGCACGACCGGCTGGTCGTCGACGACCAGGATGCGGATGCTCACTGGCCACCCGGCAGATGCGCGCGCACCACGAATCCCTGCTCCTTGCCGCAGCCAGCCTTCAGCTCGCCACCGAGCAGGCGGGCGCGCTCAGTGAGCCCGGCGAGCCCGAAGCCCCCACCCGGCCCGTCCGCACCGGACGGCGGCGCGCCCGGGCCGTCGTCCGCTACCTCCACGACTATCCCGTCGTCGACGTACGAGACTCGCACGATGGCCGACGACCCCTTGGCGTAGCGGATCGCGTTCGTCAGGCTCTCCTGCACGACCCGGTAGCCGGCCAGCTCCACCGCGGCCGGCAGCGGCCGCGTCTCGCCGTCGACAATGAGGGCCGCGGGCAGGCCTGACCCTCGTGCCCGCTCGACCAGCCCGGCGATGTCGCGGAGCCGCGGTTCGGACAGGACGCCAGATCGCCCCGCACTCTCCTGGCCGTTCCCTCCCTGGCCGTTCCCTCCCTGGCCTCCCTGGCCGTTCCCTCCCTGGCCTCCCTGGCCGTTCCCTCCCTGGCCTCCCTGGCCGTTCCCTCCCTGGCGGAGCACGCCGACGAGATGGTTCAGCTCGACCAGGCCACGGCGAGCCTCCTGCTCGATCGCGGCGACGGCAGCCGGCGCGGCGCCGGGATCGCTGGCCGAGGCCAGACGGGCTGCTCCGGCCCGGACGGCGATGGCGCTCAGCTGGTGGGCAACCACGTCATGGACTTCCCTGGCGATGCTGGCCCTCTCCTGGTCATGCGCGTGCGCTGCCGCCGCAGCCGCCACATCACGATGGGAGCTTTCCACCTCGCCGAGCACCAGTGCCGTGGCCAGCAGCGCGCATGCAACGGCGGGACCATGATTGCCGTCCCCGGCCGGGAGCGCCACCAGAGCTGCCAGCAGCGCGGTGCCGGCGAGCCCCCGCGCGGCCATGCGCACCGGGCGGCTGCCGTACGCGCCGAGTCCGTACCCCGCCACGAGCACGGCGACGCTCGCCGACCAGATGTTGAGGCCCGCCGCGTACTTGATCGCCAGGGCGATGCTGGCCGGTGCCAGCACGGCGAGCGGCTGGCGCCGGCGCCACAGGAACGGAACTGCCTGCGCGACCGCGAGCGCCAGTGCGGCGAGGATGACCGGCGTCGAGCCGCCGTGGCCGGGTGGCCGCCACCACCACGGGATGTCAAAGAGCGCCCAGGCCAGCAGACCGAGTACCAGCAGCCGATCGGCGCTCCTGGCACTCAGCCGCCACCGTGACACCGATGCCCGCACCCCTTGACCCTACGTCCCGGTCACACGGTCACGTCCGCGGCGAAACGCCACCGGGCGATACCCGCCGCCACCAGGCCGGTGGCAGCGATGCCGACAAGACCGGCCACCGCCCCGAGCTGCGGCCCGCTGCTGCTGAGGAAGCGGCTCCAGAAATTGGTCGGCAGGTAGCCGTTCGCGCTGAAGCCCATCCACGCCTGGACGAACGACGCTGGCGACCACTGCCCGACGCTGGCGATGCCAGCGACCAGAAGCGCGATCAGCATCGAGCCCGCGGTGATGGCGGTCGTCGCCAGCTGGCCTCGGGCGATCGTGCCAGCCGCGATCGCCACCGCGGCGAAGAGGCCGAGCACGATCACGGCATGGCCAGCCGAGGCCAGCGAGGAGCCCAGCCCGGCCCACAGCGACGTTCCGGGATCGGGCAGGCCCGAGGCCGCGGCGGCAACCGGCCCGGCGATGGCCAGGACAAGCCAGCATGCCAGCAGAGTCGCCAGGCCGACCGCCCAGACGGTGATCCATTTCGCGACCAGCACCCTGGTGCGGCGGCCCTCGCGGGCCAGCAGCGACCGGATGGTGCGCGATCCCCATTCGCCGCCCCAGTGGCCGCCGGCGACCAGCGCGATGAGCAGCAGGCCAGGGAGCGAGGCGAGCATCCCGGCCGCGATGTGGCCGACCTGGCCCGGCTGCGCCAGGCGGCTGGCGGCCTGCGCGGCCGCGAATGCTGCCGTGTGGGCCCGCGCAACGACCTGCGCGCACGCCGGTGTCGCGGCGCGGGCACAGATGTCCGGGATCCGCGGACTGGTCTCGCCGCCACGAGCGTTGTTTGCCGCCCCCACGGTGATGAGGACGCAGAACATCGCGATCGCCAGCCCGGTGCCCCAGACCAGGGGCCTGGCCAGCTTGCGAACCTCAGCTGCTAGTAGAAACCGCACGTGAGTCCTCCTCCTCGACAAGTTCAAGGAAACGATCTTCCAGCCGGGGCAGTTCCACGGACACTGACTCGGCCACGATGCCGCCAGCGGCCAGCGCGCCGTTAACGTCGCGGCCAGTCTCATGCTCGACCAGGAATTCATGGCCTGCCCGGCGGGCGGGCCAGCGGGCCAGCAGGCGCCCGGCCAGCTCGATGTCGGCCTCCGCGACCGTGACGCGGACCCGGCGGCGGGTCGCGCCAAGCGTCGCGGTGCGCCCTTCCTCGACGAGGTGTCCCCGGACGATCACCGCCGCCCGATCGCAAACCTGCTCCACCTCGGCCATCAGGTGACTGGACAGGAAGACCGTCGTGCCCTCGCCCGCGAGCTCCCGCAGCAGGCCGCGGACATCGCGGATGCCGGCCGGGTCGAGCCCGTTGGTCGGCTCGTCGATGATCAGCAGCCGGGGCCTGCCCAGCATCGCGGCCGCGAGGCCCAGCCGCTGGCGCATGCCCTGGGAGTAGGTCTTGACCTTCCTGGCCGCCACGTCGCTGAGCCCGACCAGGCGCAGTACCCTCGGCACCTCCCCCGCCGGGGAACCTCCCCCGGTCGCGGACAGGACCTCCAGGTTCGCGCGCCCCGACATCCAGGAGTAGAAAGCCGGCTCCTCGATCATCGATCCCGTCTCGGCGACAATGCGCGGATCAGGAAGCGCCCGGCCCAGGAGCCAGGCCCGGCCGGCGCTCGGGGCAATCAGGCCGAGCAGCATCCGGATGGTCGTTGTCTTGCCCGCCCCGTTGGGCCCGAGGAAGCCGTACACCTGGCCGGCCGGGACCTCCAGGCCAAGGTCATCAACGGCTACGGTCGCGCCGAAGCGCTTGGTCAGGCCCTCACACCGGATCGCATCCATGTGAGCTAACGTACGGACGCGGTCCCGTCGTGTCGTCCCCTCGCAGTGCCATCCGGCCTCACCCATTGGGCGGCGTGACGGCCGGGCGGCAGTGGTCAGCCGGGCGACGTGACGGCCGGGCGGCAGTGGTCAGCCGGGCGACGTGACGGCCGGGCGGCGGTGGTCAGCCGGGCGGCAGTGGTCAGCCGGGCGGGCGGAGGTGTCTCACGTATTGACCGGGAAACCGAGGTTGACGCCGCCGTGGCTGGGATCGAGCCAGCGCGAGGTGACGGCCTTGCCGCGGGTGTAGAAATGCACGCCCTCGGTTCCGTGCACGTGCGTGTCACCGAACAGCGACGACTTCCAGCCGCCGAACGAGTAGAAGGCCATCGGCACCGGGATCGGCACGTTGATGCCGACCATGCCGACCTCCACCTCGTGGGTGTACCTGCGAGCCGCTCCCCCGTCGTTGGTGAAGATCGCCGTACCGTTGCCGTACGGGTTCCCGCTGACCACCGCCAGCGCGTCGTCGTAGCTCGGCGCGCGGACCACCGACAGCACCGGCCCGAAAATCTCGTCCGCGTAGCAGGCCATCTCCGGCGTGACGCGGTCGAGCACCGACGGCCCGAGCCAGAACCCGCCCGCCGACCCGCCGGTGACCGGATGGTCGCGGCCGTCGATCGCCAGCGTCGCGCCCTCGCGGACGCCGGAGTCCAGATAGGACGCCACCTTGTCCCGGTGCGCGCGGGTGACCAGCGGGCCCATCTCGGAGCCCTCGTCGTCGCCGGGGCCGACCCGCAGCCGCGCCACCCGCTCGCCGATCTTCGCGACAAGCTCGTCGCCGACCGGGTCGACGGCGACCAGCACCGAGATCGCCATGCACCGCTCGCCCGCGGAGCCGAAGCCCGCCGACACCGCGGCGTCGGCGGCCAGGTCGAGGTCGGCATCGGGCAGCACGACCATATGGTTTTTCGCCCCGCCGAGAGCCTGCACCCGCTTGCCAGCGGCTGTTCCCACTTCCGATACATAACGGGCCACCGGCGTCGATCCCACGAAGCTGACCGCGCGCACATCCGGGTGACTCAGCAGGGCGTCGACCGCCTCCTTGCCGCCGTGCACGACATTGAACACGCCGTCGGGCAGGCCGGCCTCCGCCAGCAGCTCGGCCAGCAGGACCGACGCGGACGGGTCTTTCTCCGACGGCTTGAGCACGAAGGCGTTGCCGCAGGCCAGCGCGATCGGGAACATCCACATCGGCACCATCGCCGGGAAGTTGAACGGGGTGATGCCGGCGACCACGCCGAGCGGCTGGCGGATCGAGTAGGCGTCGACGCCAGTGGAGACGTTCTCCGAGAACCCGCCCTTGAGCAGATGCGGGATCCCGCACGCGAACTCGACCACCTCGAGCCCCCGTGCCACCTCGCCGGCCGCGTCGGCCGCGACCTTGCCGTGCTCGGCGCTGATCAGCGCCGCGAGCTCACCGTGATGCGTGCGGATCAGCTCGCGGAACGCGAACATCACCGACGCCCGCTTGATCAGCGAGGTCTCGCGCCAGCCAGGAAACGCCGCCGCGGCAGTCTCGACCGCCGCGCTGACCTCGGCGGCGGACGCGAAGTCCACGGTGCCCGTGACCTGCCCGGTCGCCGGGTTGTAGATGTCACCGCGCCGCGCCGCGGTCCCGCCGGTCCAGGGCTTGCCGCCGATCCAGTGCGTGACGTGCTTGCCCGGCGTCGATGCTGGCTGCTGCGCGCTCCGCGCGTCGCCCGACTGACTCATTGCTCGCCCCTTTGCGCGCTGGTGCCGTTCTGGTATAGGTCAGTCTGCCTCTCGAAGCTGCGCACGCCAAGTGAGACGGCGTGAGTTGAATGGGCGGTTTGTCTGACTCGTGGCCGAGGCGTGGCGACCGGCCGCGTGCCTGATAAAGGTCGGTTGGCCCGGCAGCGCGGGACTTTGGCCCTCTGTCGCGATCCTGCCCGCTCACGGAGCATCAACGGTAGGCGCCGGGACTGGCGCCAGGACGAGAGGACCTTGACGATGACGTCGATGCAGTTGCCGCACCAGGAAAAAGCGGGCATGGTCAGCGGCCGGGTGGCCCTGGTGACCGGCGGCACCCGGGGCATCGGAGCCGCGATCTGCCACCAGCTGGCCGCCGAGGGCGCATCGATCGCGGCCGGCTACTCGCGTCACCACGAGGGCGCGCAGAAGTTCCAGTCGGTTATGTCGGAGGAGTATCCGGAGCGGCTCTGCACGCTGCACGAAGGCAACATCGGCGTGGCCGACGACTGCCGGCGCGTGGTACATGACGTCATAGAGCAGCACGGCCGCCTCGACATCCTGGTGAACAACGCCGGGATCACCATCGACCGCACGGTCACCAAGATGTCCGACGAGGACTGGCTGCGGGTGATCGGCGTCAACCTGTCCGGCGCCTTCTTCATCGCCCAGGCCGCCCTTGACCACATGATCGAGCGTGGCACCGGCCGCATCGTCAGCGTCTCGTCGGTCATCGGCGAGACCGGCAACATCGGCCAGGCGAACTACGCCGCGTCCAAGTCCGGCCTGTTCGGCCTGACGAAGTCGCTGGCCAAGGAGGCCATTTTCGCCCTGAACCGCGCACAGCGGCCGCCCGGCGACGGGATGGGCCTGACGGTGAACGCGGTGACCCCTGGCTTCATCGCCACGGACATGCTCGCGACGATCCCGGATAAGGTGCTCGACCGGATCAGGGGGCAGATTCCTGTCGGCCGGCTCGGCCGGCCTGACGAGATCGCCCGCGTCGTATGTTTCCTGGCTGCCGACCAGTCCGCCTACATCACCGGACAGATCTGGTCGGTCAACGGCGGCATGGATATGTGACCTGGTGCATCCGGCCAGCCAGGCCGCATCACCGGATAGATCCGGGCCGTCAGCGGCGGCCGGGACATGTGAGAGGAAAGTCATGAAGGATCTGCCCGATGTCGTTGTGCTATCCGCCACGCGGACCGCGATCGGTCGTTATAACGGCGGGCTGGCCAGTGTCCCGCCGTGTGATCTCGCCGCGACAGTGGTTCGCGAGGCGGTGCGGCGGGCCGGCGTCGAGCCCGCCGACATCGGCCACGCTGTCTTCGGCCACGTGATTCACACCGAGGCAAGGGACATGTACCTGGGCCGCGTCGCCGCCGTCAACGGCGGCCTGCCGGTCACCACGCCGGCATTCACGGTCAACAGGCTCTGCGGCAGCGGGCTGCAGGCGATCGTCTCAGCGGCACAGGCTATCCAGCTCGGTGACGCGGACGCCGCCGTAGCCGGCGGCGTCGAGTCGATGAGCCGCAGTCAGTACTGGCTGCCGGGCCTGCGGTGGGGCCAGCGAATGCGCGACGGCGTGACCGTCGACGCCATGGTCGGAGCGCTGACTGACCCGTTCGACGGCTGCCACATGGGCGTGACAGCGGAGAACGTTGCGCGCGAGTTCAAGATCTCGCGCGCTGATCAGGACGCGCTGGCGGCCGAGAGTCACCGCCGGGCCGCAGCGGCGGCACAGGCCGGCTACTTCGCCGAGCAGATAACTCCCGTCGAGGCGCCGGCCAAGAAGGGAACGGTCACGGTACTGGCTGACGAGCACATCCGGCCGGGCGCAACCGTAGACGACATGGCCCGGCTGCGCCCGGCATTCGCCGACGACGGCACGGTAACAGCGGGGAACGCCGCAGGCGTCAACGACGCGGCGGCCGCCGTCATCCTCGCCAGCGGCGACTACGCCAGCAGCCACGGCCAGGCGCCCCTAGGCCGCCTCGTCGCCTACAGTCACGCCGGCGTGGAGCCGAGGATCATGGGCATCGGCCCGGTGCCGGCCGTGCGGCTGGTGCTGGAGCGGGCTGACCTGAAGCTGGACGACATCGATCTGTTCGAGGTGAATGAGGCGTTCGCCGCGCAGGCGCTCGCCGTCGTCCGCGAGCTTGGCCTGCCGCCGGAGCGAACCAATCCGAACGGCAGCGGCATCTCGCTCGGGCACCCGCTCGGTGCTACCGGCGCCATCCTGGTCGTCAAGGCACTGTATGAGCTAAGGCGGACAGCCGGCCGGTATGCGCTTGTGACCATGTGCATCGGCGGCGGCCAGGGCATTGCCGCGATCTTCGAGCGAGCGTGAGCCGCCTGACGTACAGCAGTGAGCGGTCCGGCCGATCAGCAGGAGGCTCGGGAGCATGATCAGTCACCCAGATGGACAAAGGACCAGGCAGGAGCCGACGGGGCAGTCTGGGGAGGGGGCCGCGGAGCCGCTCGCCCCGGCGGCGGGCGAGCTCGCCTCCCTCGACTCAGCGGGCCTGGGCGAGTCTGCGCTCGCCGTGCTGATGCGGGCGGCCGCCAGGCCGGGTGATGTGGCCTTGGCCGGGCTGCGGTTCTGGGCCAGCCTGGCCAGGGTCGGG
>Ga0209871_1000011_pt1 | contig 57335 bp, 41 predicted proteins | sample OrgsoiDNA2013045_FD_185795 | JGI IMG/M metagenome (GOLD analysis project Ga0209871, IMG submission 185795) | Permafrost soil microbial communities from the Arctic, to analyse light accelerated degradation of dissolved organic matter (DOM) -... | ecosystem: Environmental > Terrestrial > Soil >... | reverse complement strand
GAGCCGCCCGCGCCTGAGCCGCCCGCGCCTGAGCCGCCCGCGCCTGAGCCGCCCGCGCCGTGGCCGCCCGCTGCGGCTGCGTCATGGCCGTTGAGCCTGTGGGAACTGCGTGCCCATTCGGCTTCGTCGTTCCTGCCGCCCGCGTCGCTGCCGCCCGCGTTCCTGCCGCCCGCGTTCCTGCCGCTCGGACTCCTGTCGCCCGGGTCTCGGTCGCCTGGGTCTCGGTCGCTCGGGTTCGTGTCGGCTCGCTCCGGTGCGCGGTGGAAACGGTCGAAGGCGCGTGCGGCGTCCTCGCTGGACATGCCGGGGCCGGCATCGGCAACCTCGATGAGCACCCCCCCGGTGACCTCGCCGAGCCGCACCGCCACCGGGGCCGTCACCGGCGTGTGCGCACGGACGTTGCCGAGAAGATTGGCGAGCACCTGCCGGATCCGCCGCTCATCCACGACGGCCACCAGGCGCGGCGGGGCCTCAGCCCGCACCGGCCGGTCGGGTTCTACCGCGGCGGCGTCGGCTACCGCGTCGCGCACCACGCTGGCCAGGTCACTCTCGGTCAGGTCCAGCGAGGATGTGCGGTCGAGCCTGGCCAGCTCGAGCAACTCGGCAACGAGGGTGCTCATCCGCTGCGACTCCTGCTCGATCCTGCGCATCGCGCTCGGCAGCTGTTCCGGCCCGAGCGCGCCCTGCCGGTACAGCTCCGCGTACCCGCGAATGGTCGTCAGCGGGGTCCGCAGCTCGTGCGAGGCGTCGGCGGCGAACTCGCGAACTCTCTGCTCCGAGCGCTGACGTGCACCGAAGGCCTGCTGGATCCGGTCGAGCATGGTGTTGATCGCGGATCCGAGCCTGCCCACCTCGGTGCCGTCGCTAGCATCCGGCATCCGCGCGGTCAGGTCGCCTCGTGAGGTGATCTCGTTGGCCGTGACGGCCATCTTGTCCAGCGGATCCAGCCCGGCGCCGATGAGCCACTCGCCGCCGATCGCCAGCAGAGCGATCAGTGCCCCGCCAGTGATGAGCTCGGCGACAACGAACCCGCGGATCTGGCTGATCAGGTCGCTGACCGGCTGCGCGACGACAAAGTAGAAACCGGGGGCGTGCGGTGCCGCGGCGCCGCGGAGCCTGGGCTCGTTGCCGACCCGCGGGACGGGGAAGGTCTGGCGGTCTAGGAGATAGTCCCTAAGAGTGTGGTCCGCGGCCATATTCCGCACCGCCGCCACCAGCTCCTGCGTGCCCGCCGCGTTGCCAGTCAGCGGCTGGACAGCCAGGAGAGTCAGGCGCGGGTTAGATCGCCGATGGACGGTGACGGTGACCTCGACGGCCGCGTAGCCGGTCGTGGAAGTGACCAGGGCACCCGGGCTGTAGGTGGCCGCGGTCTTGAGATTCTGGGCGAACAGGGCGCCCATGTGCCGGGCGATGAACACCGCGCTGACGGTGCCCATGACGAGCAGGAACGCAGACGTCACGCTGATCATCAGCACGAGCATGCGCGTGTGCAACGACAGTCTGCGGGACCTGCTCATTCCGGCGGCCTGGCCTGCCCTCGCTCTGGCGGCCTGAGGCTGTAGCCGACCCCTCGCTGAGTATGAATCATGGGCGGGCCCAGCGGGTCCAGCTTCCGGCGCAGGTAGCTGACGTACGTCTCGACAATCTGCGACTCACCCGAGTAGTCCCAGCCCCACACGTTCTCCAGCAGCTGCGCGCGGGTCAGGACGCGCCCCTGATGGCGCATCAGGTAGGCGAGCAGGCGGAATTCGGTAGGCGAGAGCTCGACCGGAATGCCCGCCCTGCGGACTGTCCAGCGCCCCTCGTCGAGTTCCACGTCGCCCGCGCTCAGCATGCCCGCGTCGCGGCCTGCCTGCTCCCCGCGGGGCGCCCTGGAAGCCCGCCGCAGCACCGCGCGGACCCTGGCCACCAGGGCTTCCACCGAGAAGGGCTTGGTGACGTAGTCGTCTCCGCCGATGGCCAGGCCGGTGACGGTGTCCGAGGAGGTGTCCCTGGCGGTCAGGAAGATCACCGGTACCTCATTGCCCGAGGCCCGCAGCCTGCGACAGACCTCGAAGCCGTCCATGTCCGGCAGCATCACATCGAGCACGATCAGGTCGGGCTGGCCGGAATCGGCCTGGCGCAGCGCATCCTTGCCATTGGCGGCGGTGGTCACCGAGCAGCCGTGGAACTTCAGCGCAACCTGGACGAGCTCGCGGATGTTCGGCTCGTCGTCCACGACGAGCACCTGCGGTATGCGGTCACTGTCTGTCATGTCGTATCGGGCTCATTCTCGCGTACCGGGAAGCCGCGGCGTCGGCGGTCGGGCGGGCCGGCCGGAGGCTGACGAGGCTACCCGTGCTGCTGGCTACGCATTCGAAGGCCCCTGTATACCTCGCCTGCGGTCAGTCGGCCAGCCCGCATCCGGCGATCACGACGAGCCTGCGGCGCTGCTTGCGGGGCGAATCACGATCAGAGCGGCATCGTTGGCGCCGCCGGACACTGGGCCGCCCGCGAACACTTTCTGGCCCGCCGACAGCGCGGTCTTAGCGGCACGCCGGCCGTTCTCACGGACAACCGTGTTGCCGACCAGGTCCCAGGTCCAGGTAGTTCCGTCCTGCGCGCGGACCGAGATCGCGGCCGACGAGACTGACTCGACCACGCCGCGCTCGAATGCGAGGGTGCGGGGCCCGGTCTTGGTCTCGAAGGTGAACTGCCCGTGGATCCCGGCCAGGACGCGCAGCCGCCGCAGCCGCCCGCGACAGCCTCGCCGGACTGCACGTGCGGCCCGCAGCCTGCCTGCGGCGCGCAGCTTCCCTGCTGCATTGCGGCAGCGGGCGGCCGTGGCCGCAGTGGCCTGCGAGTCGGTCGTGGCCGTGAACCCCGCGGCAGTGCCCGCGGGTGATGAGGCCGAGCTGAGCATCGTGTTCAGCACTGCTGCCTGCCCTGTCGGGCCGGCCGAGGCAGACGAGGTGCCGTCGGCCAGCGCGACGCCCGCTGCGGCCCCGCCGCACAACAGCACCGCGGCGGCCGCGGCCGCGATTCCCCGGCGCAGCCCTCGCCGTCCGCTGCGGGCGCCGGTCGTGCTGCCAGCGCCGCCATCTGCTCGCCGTGGCCCGGCTGCCTCAGCGCGGCCGTGCTGACCGTCGATGGGTCCGAGTTGCTGGGTTGGCCAGTCGTGGGAGTCGCCGCCAGGCGGCGTGTACATGTTGTCCATGCCTTGAGCATGCGCCATCGGCCCGGGATGTCAGCCCGCAGATCCTGGGAGTCACCTGGGAACATCCGGGCAATGTGCCGCAGACCAGTTGCTACATGCGCTCGGGGACCGGGATGCCGAGCAGCCCGAGCCCCGTTGTGAGCACCCGCAGGGTCAGCGCGGACAGCGCGAGCCTGCTGCCGCGAATCGAGTCGTCGGGCGCCTTCAGGACCGGGCACTGCTCATAGAAGGTCGTGAAGATGCTCGCCGTGCCGAACAGAAACGCCGCGAGCTTGTGCGGCTCGGCGTCTGACGCCACCCCTTCGACCGCCGCGCCAAGCCCGAGGAGCTGCAGGGCGAGTGCGCGCTCCGCGGCCTCGTTGAGCCGGATCGGCCCGGTGGCACCGGCCGGGTCAAGCCCCGCCTTCTCGAAGAGTGAGCGGATCCGGGCGGTGGCGTACTGCAGGTAGGGACCGGTATTCCCGGTCAGCCCGAGCACCCGGTCGAAGTCGAGCGCGTAGCTTGAGTCGTGGGCGACCGACAGGTCGCTGTACTTCAGCGCGCCGATGCCCACCGCCTCAGCGATCTGACCGCGCTGCACGGGATCGTCGTAACGATCGGCGATGACCTTCTCCGCGCGCTCGACTGCCTCCTCGATCAGCGTGATCAGCATGATCTGCTCGCCCGTCCGGGTCCGAAGCCGCTGGCCGCCTGGGGCGGTCATCAGGCCAATGACGACATGCTCCGCGCTGGCGGCGTCGGTCAGCCAGCCCGCCTGACGGGCAACGGCGAACACCATCTGCAGGTGCTGATGCTGCTCGGATCCGACGACGTAGATGATCCTGCTGACGCCCAGATCCCTGAGGCGGTACCGGATCGCAGCCACGTCGGTGCTGTCGTAGCCGTACCCCCCGTCGCTCTTGCGCAGCATCAGCGGCAGGGGGTTTCCGTCCCGGCCGGTGAAGCCCGGCGGGAACGCGCACAGTGCGCCGTCGCTGATGACCGCCACGCCGGACGATTGCAGCTCCTGGCAGACGTCGGCGAGCATCGGGTTGTAGAAGCTCTCCGGCGCCATGTCGTCGTCGGTCAGCGTTATGCCAAGTCGTGCGTAGATGGCGCGCAGGTACTCCAGCGAGTCATCGACCAGCAGCCGCCACAGGCGCAGCGCCTGCTCTTCGCCTGCCTGAAGCTGCACGACCCGCTGCCGCGACCGGTCGGCGAAGGCCGGGCCGGTGTCGAACTTCGCCCGCGCTGCCTGGTAGAAAGCGGTGAACTCGCCGGCCGCCAGCTGCTCGTAAGTGGCTTGCTCGCCGATGTCAATAGCGTGCTCGATCAGCATGCCGAACTGGGTGCCCCAGTCGCCGAGATGAGCGGCGCGGGTGACCTCGTGCCCAAGGTGCTCTAGCACCCGGACGATCGCGTCACCGACCACCGTGGGCCGCAGATGGCCGGCGTGTAGTTCCTTGGCGACGTTCGGCCCCGAGTAGTCGACCACCACCTTCTGGGCTGGATCCGCCGTCAGCACGCCCAGCCGCTCGTCCCGCAGCTGGGCGGACGCCTGGTCAGCGATCCAGCTGTCGCGCAGCGTGAGGTTCACGAAACCAGGCCCGCTGACCTCGGCCTGCTCGCATACCTTGCTGGCAGCCAGGCGGCCGGCCAGCTGAGCCGCGACATCGCGCGGCGGCCGGCCCAGGCGCCTGGCGAGTGGCAGGGCCACGTTCGCCTGGAAATCGGCGAACTGGGACGGCCGTATGACCGGGTCGGTGTCTGCGTACTCAGGCCCGAATTCGGCCGCCAGCGCTTCTTGCACCAGCCGCGCGAGAGTCAATTCCGGATCTGCCATCTCCTCAGCTTATCGGCCAGGGAGCGCGCGCCGGGTGCGCTGTCGCGGCGCGGCAGGGCGCGGAGCTCTGCGGCCCGCGCGCCTCATGGCCGGCGCAGGAAGTGGCCGCCCCGCTGCGGGCCGAGCCGCTCCCTGATCCTCTCGACTATCTGGCCGCTGGCCAGGTTCGCCGCGAAGGCGCAGGCGGCGGCGGCGCCCTTGGCCTTGACCGCCCCGTGCGCGATGACGACAGTTCCCTCGAGGCCGAGCAGCGCCGCCCCGCCGTAGCTGTCGGCGTCCAGGCGCTCGCTGAGCTCGCGCAAGCCGCGGCGCTGCAGGAGCGCCCCGACGCGGGCTGCCCTTGAGGCCCCCAGCGCCTGCAGGAACTGCCGGGCGGCGAACTCGGTGGCTCCTTCCAGGGTCTTCAGCGCCACATTGCCGGTGAAGCCGTCGGTAACGATCACGTCCACCTTCGCGGCGAGCAGGTCGCCCCCCTCGATGTTTCCCGTGAAGCTGATCGGCAATGCGCCGTGCGGCGGGTCAGCTTCGAGCAGCTCATGCGTACGCCGGGCCAGCTTGTTGCCCTTGCCGGGCTCGGCGCCGATCGTCAGCAGGCCCACCCGAGGCTCGGCGATTCCGAGGGCAGCCTGCGCATAGGCGACGCCCAGCTGGGCGAACTGCACCAGCATCTCCGGCTTTGGGTCGGCGATGGCGCCCGCGTCTATCAGGAGAGTGGGGGCGGGCCGGGTGGGAAGAACCACTGCGAGCGCCGGGCGGATCACGCCGGGCAGCGGGCGCAGCCGGAGCCGGGCGGTCGCGACGATGCCGGCGGTCGATCCCGCCGACATGACGGCACCGGCCTGGCCGCGCCGGACGAGCTGGCAGGCGATCGCGATGCTTGAGCGCGGCCGGCGCCAGCTTGCGAGCGCGCCTTCGTCCATCGCCAGGGAATCCTCGGCCGCGACGATCCGGATGTCGTCGAGCGCGCCGTGCCTGGCCAGCAGGGGGCGCACCTGGCCGGCGCGGCCGGTCAGCACCACATCCGCGGCCCGGTCCCTGACCGCCGCGACAGCGCCGGCAACGATCTCGTCCGGCGCGTGGTCACCGCCCATGGCGTCCACCGCGATCAGGGGAGGTGGCAGGGCGGCCTGAGCCTGCTGTGCCTGACCGGCGGCTGGCCCGAGGCCGCCGCGGGCCGGCTCGCCGCTGTGCCGCGGCGGGCTCTGCTGGGCGGGCTGATCCTCGTTGCGGGTCAGCGTCCCGCCGACCTGATCACAGTTGCGCCAGCGGCCACGGGAGGCTGCGCTGGCCGGATGACGATGTCCCGCATGCGGCCAAGCTTCTCACTGGCGGGCGGGCCGCATGCTGCCGGCACGGTCCGACGGGCCGGTACGACGGGCGCGAGCCTCTGGCCTGGCCGGATCTGCTGATCCTGCCGGTGGGCTGCGGGGAGGGCAGGGTTAGGGCAGGATAAGTCGTTCAGGCCGTGCGGGGGGCATTGGGCTGAGACGGCTCGGGGTGGAGGTGCCTGATCAGCCGGCCGCGATGGCCGCAGGCGACCCTGAGTCTTCCTTGAGCGTTTTCTAATTGTGATCTCTTTATATGGTCTGAAAATGCGACGCAGGGCGCCCTGACTGCGTCACAGGGTCAACCGGTTCTGGCGAGCGAACTCTGCCACCGGCTTTCACAGGAATCGCACGCGCGGCGATGGCGCCGGGGGCGGCGACCAACCGGAGGGAGCGGCATGACAGAAGTCCAGCAGGCAGTGCCCGCAATGCCAGCTGCGGGCCGTCGGTTCCGCGCGTACACAGCGAAGCATCTCGACGGGCTGGCCGAGCGGGCGGGTCTGGACGCGGGGGAGCGGCTGGCCGTTCGGGCCGTCGCCACCGTCCTGCCGTTTCGGACCAATGAGTACGTAGTCGAGCGACTCATCGACTGGGACGCCGCCCCTGCTGACCCGATCTACCGGCTTGTCTTCCCGCAGTCGGACATGCTTCCCGAGGCAGACGTGCGGCGCATTGCGGACCTGCTGGCTGCCGACGCCCCGGAGAGCGAGGTACGCGCCGCCGTGCACATAGTGCGGATGCGGCTGAACCCGCATCCCGCGGACCAGCTGGCGCTCAACATCCCCGCGATCGCCGACGAGCCGCTGCCTGGGGTCCAGCACAAGTATCCCGAGACCGTGCTGGTGTTCCCCAAGCAGGGGCAGACCTGCCACGCCTATTGCACCTACTGCTTCCGCTGGGCGCAGTTCGTCGATGAGCCGGATCTGAAGATCGCGACCGATGAGATGAGCAGGGTCACCGCCTACTTGCGGGCCCATCCCGAGGTCACCAGCGTCCTGCTCACCGGGGGCGACCCGATGATCATGGGCGCGACGGTGCTGCGACGGTACATCGAGCCGCTGCTGGATGAGCGCCTCGGCCGTATCGAGTCGATCAGGATCGGCACCAAGTCGCTGGCCTACTGGCCGCAGCGCTTCGTCAGCGATCCGGATGCCGATGACACGCTGCGGCTGTTCGAGGAGGTGGCTGCCGCGGGCAAGAGCCTGGCGCTGATGGCTCACTTCTCCCACCCGCGCGAGCTCGAGAGCGAACTTGTCAGCGAGGCGGTCCGCAGGATCAGGGCAGCGGGCGCCGTGATCCGCACCCAGGCACCCCTGATCAGGTCGATCAACGATGACGCCGCGACCTGGGCCGCGATGTGGCGCCGCCAGACACGCATGGGGATGGTGCCTTACTACATGTTCGTCGAGCGCGATACCGGGCCACAGGGCTACTTCGCCGTGCCGCTGGCCAGGGGTTATGAGGTCTTCCGTGACGCGTACCGGAGCGTCTCTGGCCTGAGCCGTACGGTGCGCGGCCCGTCTATGTCGGCCACTCCGGGCAAGGTGTGCATTGACGGGATCGTGGAGGTGGCCGGACAGAAGGTGTTCGCCATGCACATGATCCAGGCGCGCAATCCGGACCTCGTCGGCAGGCCGTTCTTCGCCCGTTTCGATCCGGACGCGATCTGGCTGTCTGACCTGGAGCCGGCGTTCGCCTCGAAGTTCCCGTTCGAGCCCGATCCGCAGGAGCCTTTCGCCTTGTGGGCCCCGGAGATGCTCGCCGTGACCTGATCGCCGCTGAAGGCTGGCCCTCGGCCGCTGGCCGGGTCAGCCCGCGGCGGGTCCGCTGGCCGGGGTCAGCCCGCGGCGGGTCCGCTGGACCGGGTCAGCCTGCCGCCGACTTGCTGGTCTCGGCGATTCCGGCAGGTGCTGCCGGCTCCGGGGAGCGCTGACGCCGCTTGATCGCCAGGCAGCTGGCCGCACCGGCGAGCAGGATCACGATCGGCACGCCCATGGTCGGGCGCATCGCCTCGACGAAGCCGTGGGTGAATATCTGGCCGCCGAGGCCGCTGAGTCTCCGGCCGGATCCGACTTCAAGCCCGCTCCTGGCTGCCTGCTGGAAGTCCGCAATGATCGTGGCTCGGGCGGGCGCGGGCAAGCCCGCGGTGCGTTGCGTCGCCTGGCTGGTGAATCCCGAGATGAGCCTGTTCTGCAGCAGCGCGCCTACCCCAGCGGTGCCGACTACGGTCCCGACCTGGCGGGTGGTGTTGAACATGCCGGACGCTGCGCCCGCCATCCTCGGATCGATGTTGCGCATCGCCACCGTGATCATCGGAGCGAAGGTGCAGCCGATGCCGATGCCGGCCGCGACCTGCGGGGCCAGGAAGTCGTACCAGGCGGAGTCGGTCTGCGCGATGAGGGCGATCCAGCCCATCCCGACGGCGAACAGCGTCAGGCCGCTCAGCAGGATGTACTTGCCGCCGATGCGGTCCGACATCCGGCCCGCGACCGGGGCGACGACCATCGCGAGGAGCGAGGCCGGCGCCATCGTCAGGCCCGCCTTCAGTGCGGTGAACCCGAGAACTGACTGCAGGTAGATGGTGAACGGCAGGAAGATGCCGAGCATGCCGATGGAGACCGTCGCGGACACCACGTTCATCACCGAGAAGTTCCGGTCGCGGAACAGCGAGAACGGCACGAGCGGCTCCTTGTCCTGCTTGCGCGCCTGCAGCAGCAGGAAGACCGCCAGCAGCACGACGCCGACGCCGAGTATCAGCGGTATGGAGATGAACGAGGTGATCTTTCCCCAGCCGTAGCGCTGGCCCTCGACCAGCCCGTAGCAGATCGCCAGCAGGGCGGCGGTGGCGAGCAGCACGCCGGAGATGTCCAGCCGGTGCTCGCGGCCGGTTCTCAGGTCCGGGATCAGGATGCCGCTCAGCACCAGCACGATCACGCCGATCGGCAGGTTGACGAAGAAGATGTAGCGCCAGTCAAATGCGGTGACCAGCAGGCCGCCGAGAGTGGGCCCGGCGATCGTGGCCACTCCGGCGACCGCGCCCCAGATGCCGAACGCGGCGCCCCGTCGCTCCGCCGGGAAGACCATGGTCAGCAGCGCCAGCGTCTGCGGCATCAGGATGGCAGCGCCGACGCCCTGGACGGCCCGGAAGCCGATCAGAGCGCCCGCGCTCGGCGAGAGGCCGCAGGCGGCCGAGGCGATGGTGAACACTACAATCCCGGTGATGAACATCGCGCGCTGGCCGAGCAGGTCGCCCAGCCGGCCGGCGGTGATGAGCAGCACGGCCAGGACGAGCGCGTAGGCGTTGATCACCCACAGGATGTCGTCGAGCGAGGCGTGCAGCTTGGTGAGCATGTTGGGGATCGCGATGTTGACGATCGTCAGGTCCAGCAGGGTCATAAAGAACCCGAGCGACAGGACGAGCAGGATCACCCACGGGTTCCCGCGGTACTTCGTCACGTTCCCCTCCTCACGCGGCGCTGCCGCGGCTCGCTAGCCGGCCTCGGCTCGCCGGGAGCTGCGGCCGCCTGGCCCGGAGCTGCGGCCGCCTGGCCCGGTCCTGATCCTCGCGGCACGTCTGCATCCTGGTAACGATGCTAGGCCGGGGCACCGACAAAGCGGATATCGCCTCCGGATGGCCACGGGTAAGGGAGCCGCCGTCCGCGCCCAGTATGCTCCGGGCCATGGATCTGAACGGAACCGCTGCGATCGTCTCCGGCGGCGCGAGCGGCCTGGGTGAGGCAACCGTCCGCGAGCTTGCCGCGGCGGGCTGCCGGGTAGTGGTCGCTGACCTCAGCGAAGAGCGCGGCAAGACGATCGCCGAAACTGTCGGCGGCGTATTCGCCAGGACCGATGTCTCCGATGAGCAGTCCGTGCAGGCGGCCGTGGAGGCTGCCGCCTCCATCGGCGTGCCGCTGCGGATCGCGGTGAGCTGCGCGGGCATCGGCTGGGCCGCCCGCACGGTGGGGCGCGACGGGTCTCCGCATGACCTCGCCTCCTACCGCAAGGTCATCGACGTCAACCTGATCGGTACCTTCAACCTGATGCGGATCGCCGCGGCCGCGATAGCGAGGACCGAGGCTGTCGACGCGGACGGCCTGCGCGGCGTGATCGTCAACACGGCGTCGATCGCCGGAATCGAGGGCCAGACCGGCCAGATCGCCTATTCGGCCTCTAAAGGCGGCATCATCGGCATGACCGTCCCCGCGGCGCGTGACCTTGCGGCGATCGGAGTGCGGGTCAACACCATCTGCCCTGGCATCATCGACACGCCGATCTACGGTCAGGGCCCCGCCAGCGACGAGTTCAAGGCGAAGCTGGCGGTTCCCGTGGTCTTCCCCAAGCGCATGGGGACGTCGGCCGAGTTCGCTCACCTGGTCCGGGCGCTGATCGAGAACGACTACATGAACGCGGAGGTTGTCCGGTTCGACGGCGGAATCAGATTCCAGCCCAAGTAGCAGACGCAACGCGGTACCGCGCAGGTGCGGCGCGGCGCGCAGGTCAGGACAGCGGCGCGCAGGTCAGGACAGCGGCTGGTCGCTGACCGGCTCTGCCGGGCCGCGTAGCGGTGCTGCCGGCCCGACGTGCCTGCCCTGCAGCAGTGCCCAGGCCCGGACCAGGGCGACCGCGAACGAGGCGACCAGCACGCAGGTCACGATGCCGACCAGGTACTGCCACGGCAGACGCCATTCAAGCAGTTCAGAGAGGATATCGAGGCAATGGCCGACGCGGTTCTCGTAGCTGTCGATGACGGGATCGCCGTCATCACGATCAATCGCCCTGAGGCACGCAACGCGGTGAACGGGGAGGTCGCCCGCGGCATCGCCGGCGCGGTCGAGGACCTGGATGCCAGCAGCGACGTCCGGGTCCTGGTGCTCACCGGGGCGGGCGGGTCGTTCTGTGCCGGAATGGACCTGAAGGGCTTCCTCGCCGGTGATGTCCCCAGCGCCGCGGGCCGCGGTTTCGGCGGGATCGTCGAGCGGCCGCCGGTCAAGCCGGTCATCGCGGCGGTCGAGGGCTACGCGCTCGCAGGCGGCTTCGAGCTGGCCCTCGCATGCGATCTGATCGTCGCGAGCGAGGCCGCGAAATTCGGCCTGCCGGAAGTCCGGCGCGGCCTGGTCGCGGGCGCCGGCGGCCTGCTCCGGCTGCCGAGGCGCATTCCCTATCACCTCGCCATGGAGATCGCCCTGACCGGCGAGCACTTCCCGGCAGAGCGGCTGCACCAGGCCGGCCTGGTCAGTAGGCTGGTCCCGGCAGGCCAGGCACTGGCAGCCGCCAGGGAACTGGCAGCGCGGGTAGCGCCAGGTGCCCCGCTCGCGCTGGCGGCGACCAAGCGGGTCATCGTCGAGTCTGCCGACTGGGATAGCGGTGAGGCGTTCGCCCGGCAGGGTGAGATCATCCGCCCCGTGTTTACCTCGGCCGATGCCATGGAAGGTGCTGGCGCGTTTGCCGAGAAGCGGGCGCCTGCCTGGCGGGGAGAGTAGGCGGACGGCGAGCGGGTCAGGCGGCGGGTCCGACAGCGGCGTGTCAGCCGAGCTGCGCTGTCCGGACCGCGGCCGGTGCGTCGCACTGCGACTGATCTCCTAGGATTTCCCGGCGGGAGTGCCGACGCGGTCACGGTCGCGGCTGGGTGCGGAGGTAAGAGGGAGACGAGATGACAGTTCCGCGGATCAGCGTTGTTGTGCCGTTCTACAACAACGAGGACCTGCTGGGTGACTGCCTGGAGTCCATCGCCGCCCAGTCCTTCACCGATCTTGAAGTCATCATGGTCGATGACGGATCGTCCGACGGAAGCGGCGCGATCGCTGCCGCCACCGCCGCGGCCGACCCGAGGTTCATCCTGGTCAGGGTGCCCAACGGAGGCCCCGGGTACGCCCGCAATCGCGGTATCGCGAAAGCCACGGGCGAGTTCCTGGCGTTCGTTGACGCCGACGACATGCTGCCGATCCACGCCTACGAGAAATTGCTGCACACCCTTGAGGCCTCCGGGTCGGACTTCGTCTCCGGCAACGTGGAGCGGATCGGCCCGGCGGGCGTCACGCCGTCAGCCCTGCATGCCCGCGCGATCAAGGGCACGAGCATCGGCACCCACATCAGCAGGGCACCACAGCTGTTCTACGACGTCTCGGTGTGGAACAAGCTGTTCCGCAGGTCGTTCTGGGACGCCAACCACCTGGTCTACCCGGAGGGCATGCTCTGGGAGGATCTGCAGATCATCACCAGGGCGCACGTGCTGGCCAAGGCCGTCGACGTGATTCCCGATTCGATCTACTACTGGCGCGAGCGGGGCAAGGGCGCCCTGTCGATCACCCAGTCGCGCACGGACATCAACAACCTGCGGGACAGGATCACCGCCCTGCTGAGGATCGACGCCTTCCTGCGCGAGCGGGGGACGCCGAAGCTGCTGCGGCAGCATCAGCGCAAGGCGCTGATGAACGACCTGTGGCTGTACGTCGGCGACCTGTCCAGGACGAGCGAGGACTACCGGGCCGAGTTCATCGAGCTGGCCAGCAAGTATCTCAGTGAGGTCGACCGGCGCGTCCTGAAGTCGCTGCCCGCCACCCATAAGCTGGCGTATTACCTGATCGCCAAGCACCGCGCGGCCGAGCTTGTCGAGTTCAACGGCTGGCAGGCAGAGCAGCCGAACAAGACCCTTCCCGTGGTGCGGAGATTCGGCAGGCTGCACGCGGACCTGCCCTTCCGCGGCAACCGCGCGCTGAAGATACCCGCCCGGATCTACCGGCCGCACCGGCGCGAGCTTGACCCGTTCGTCCGTGTCGATGGCCTCAGCTGGGAGAAGGACCGGCTCATCATCACCGGATGCGCCTTCGTGCCGTCCATCGACGTCACCAAGCGGCGGAATACCTCCAAGATCGTGATACTGCGCCCGCGCGGCCGGCTGAGGCCGCCGATCGTGGTGCCCGCCCGCTCATTCCGGCATCCGGAGGCTACGGCCTGGTCACTTCAGGACAGGTACGCGTACGAGTGGGCCGGCTTTCGCTGCGAGATCAGCTCTGCGTGGTTCCGCGTCGGCGGGCACTGGCTGACCGGCGACTGGGACTGCATAGTGCTCGTCAGAGGGCATGGCGTGTGGCGGCCAGCCCGGCTGCATACGCCCGTGCGGGGCCCGGCGGAGCGACCCGAGTTCAAGCAGGTGGCGCCGGGGATCAGGTTCGGTGCCCGGTGGGTGGGCCGGCAGCTGCATGTCGAGGTGGTGGGCACCCCCGCGATCCTGCACGGATGCGAGGAGTCTGACGGCAAGATCATGATCGACGTGGACGTGGACCTGCCGGGCGCCGATCCCGGCGGCGCAGAGCTGGTCCTGGCGTGGCCCAGGGGCGCGGCAACGCAGGCGTTCAGCACGACTGCCGGGAGCCCGGACAGCGGCGCTGTGCGCCTGCGCGGGGCAATTCCAGTCGAGGCGCTCAGCGCTATGACGCGGCGGCCTGCCAAGAGTGACACCGCCGGGACCGAGCCCACGGCCGGGACCGAGCCCACGGCCGGAAGCGAGCTCACCGCCGGAAGCGAGCTCACCGCCGGAAGCGAGCTCACCGCCGGGGACGAGCAGGCCGGGAATGAGCAAGCCGTCCGCGATGCGGGGGGGATCGAGTGGGATCTGCATGTCAAGCTCACCGACCGGGACCGGATCAGGGTGGCGTTCCCGGTCGGCCACGCGGAGTTCAGGTATCCGGCCGGCCAGCAGGAGATCGCTGTCGAGCGCACCAAGTACGGCAACGTGGTCCTGGTCCGGCGCGACTTGCGGCCCGTGATCGAGGAGCACGCGTGGAGCCCGGACGGGCACCTGACCCTGCGGGGCAGCTACCCGGCCCTGGCCAGCGGGACATACGAGGCCGTGCTGCGGCGGCGGTCCTCCACCGAGCAGCATGTGGTCCCGCTCGCGCGGGACGGCGACAGCTTCACGATGAGCATTCCCGCCACCGGGATGCCCGCTTTCGGCCAGCTCCTGCCGCTGCGGGACGGTTCCTGGGACATCCTGGTGCGCAGGACGGGGAAGCCGCAGGAGCCGCTGGTCGTTCCCGGATATGACCACGCGCGGCTCTCGCAGGTGGCGGACGAGAACGTCACCTTCGGGCAGAAGACGTACCGGTTTACCACGGCCGGCTACGACACCCCGATCCTGGTCGCCGGCCCCGCGCTGAAGCTGACCGAGCATGGCCGGGTGCAGCGGCGCATGCTGCGCGGCGTCTACTACCCGCTGCAGCAGAAACTTCCGCTGCGGGACACGGTCTTCTTCGTGAGCTGGAAGGGCAAGCAGTGCGGGGACAACCCGCGCGCGATCGCCGACGAGCTGCGGCGCCGCGGCGATGACCGCGAGCACATCTGGGCCGTAACGGACTGGTCGGTGCCAGCCCCCGAGGGCGCGCGCACCGTCCTGACCGGTACTGAGGACTACTTCGAGGCGATCGGCCGCTCCCGCTACGTGATCGCCAACGACGATATGCAGCTAAACTATCATAAAAGGGACGGACAGATTTACGTCCAGACCTGGCATGGGACACCGCTCAAGCGCATCGGCTTCGATATCGATCAGCCCCAGTTCATCAGCGGAACCGGCTACTTCCACCAGCTGGCGCAGGATGTCGCCAAGTGGAATCTGCTGCTGTCCCCGAACCCTTTCAGCACGCCGATCATGCGCCGCGCCTTCAGGTTCGACGGCGAGATCTATGAGTCGGGCTACCCGCGCAATGACGTGCTGCGCAGCGGTGCGGCGGACCGCGTTGCCGCGGAAGTCCGGCGTCGGCTGGGCCTTCCTGACGGCAAGCGCGTTGTGCTGTACGCCCCGACCTGGCGGGATAACCAGTACTACGCATCCGGACGATACCGCTTCGACTTCAGGCTCGACCTCGAGCGGGCCTGGCAGGAACTCGGCGACGACTACGTGATCCTGGTCCGGGGGCATCATCACATGGCCGATGACGTCCCGGCGGGTGCGCGGCCCGGGTTCGCGCTCAACGTGACCGCCTACCCGGATATTTCCGAGCTGTTCCTGGTCAGCGATGCCCTGATCACGGATTACTCATCGGTGATGTTTGACTTCGCGCCCACCGGGCGGCCGATCCTGTTCTTCACCTACGACCTTGAGCAGTACCGCGATAATCTGCGGGGCTTCTATTTCGATTTCGAGGCGGAGGCTCCCGGGCCGCTGCTGGCCACGTCGGACGAGGTGGTGGCGGCGATCAAGGATATGGATGGGGTGGCGGCCGGGCACCGGGCCGCGTACGAGGCGTTCGCCGCGAAGTTCTGCCCCCTTGACGATGGCAAGGCAGGCGCGCGCGCCTGTGACCGGATTTTCGGAGGCCTATGAGCCAGAACAGCCCCGCGGCGGCCAGCGCGGAGGCTAGCCCGGCGCCCGATGACGCCGCTGCCGCCCGGCAGGGGTCCGCCGGGTACCGGATCCCCGGCTGGCTCGTGTTTGTCATCCCCGCGCTTGCCGAGCTGGTGATAGGCGGATACAAGCTCGGCGGTCCGTCGCTGTGGCGGGATGAGGGCTACACGATCAATTCCTCGCAGCGGTCGGTCGGTCAGATCCTCACGCTGACCTGGCATCAGGACGCTGTGCACGGCCTGTACTACCTGATCATGCATTTCGTGATCGGCGCTTTCGGCACGTCCGAGGTCGTGCTCCGGCTGCCGTCACTGCTGGGCATGTGCGTGACGGCGGCTGTGACGGCTGCCCTGGGCAAGCGCCTGGCCCGGGCCGGCGGACTCCCGGCACCCGCGGTGACCGGGATCGTGGCCGGCGTGCTGATGGCCGCCGTTCCCCTGACGACGTACTACGCAGAGGACGCGAGGCCCTACGGGCTGGTCAGCATGTTTGCCCTGATCGCGACGTATGCGCTGGTCCGCGGCGCGGCGCAGGGCCGCTGGACCTGGTGGGCCCTGTACTTCGCGGCCATCGTGCTGGCGGTGACCCTCGACCTGTTCACGCTGCTGCTGGTGGCAGCGCACGGGGTGAGCCTGGTCTACGCCCGCCTGCGGGCACCGGGTGCCGGGCCGCCTGATCAGAGCGGCGGAAGCGGCGGCCCGCTGCCAGGATCGCTGCGTGGCCTGCCGGGTGCCACCCGCCTGGGCTGGCCCCTGGCGCAGTGGCTGGCGGCGTCGGCAGCCGCGGTCGCGGCGTTGTCTCCGGTGCTCTACCTCGGCTACCGCCAGGCCGGAACGCTCAGCTGGATCCGGGTGCCTGACCTGGCGGCCGTGACCGGCCTGATGCGGGACCTGGCCGGAGCTACGCCGCTGGAGCCGCTGGTAGCGGTGCTGGCCATCTGCGGCGCCGCGGCCAATCTGGGATCGCGCCGCAGCGGCCGCACGCTGCCCGTCGCGCCCGGCGGCCTCGTGCCCGGCGGGCTCGTGCCCGGCGGCCTCGTGCCCGGCGGCCTCACGCTGCCCGTCGTGGCGCTGCCGTGGCTGCTGCTGCCACCGCTGCTGCTGCTGGCGGTGTCGGAGGTGCATGCCGTCTACACCGAGAGGTACGTGCTCTACTGCTTCCCTGCGCTGTCCGTGCTGACCGCGGCGGGGCTCTCGTCGATCGCCCGGCTGGCCGGGCACATGTCCTTCGGCAGACGCTCCAGGGTGCTTGCCGTCCTGCCGTCCGCGGTGCTGGCGACGGTCCTGGCCGCGTTCCTTGTCGGGCCGCAGGCAGGGGTCAGGATCACCACCAACCGGACGGACGACCTGCGGAGTGTCACCGCGATCGTTGCAGCGCACGAGCGCCCCGGTGACGAGGTCTTCTACCTGCCGCAGACCACGCGCGTTGTCGGCATGGCCTACCCGGCGCCGTTCCGGCGGCTGCGCGATGTGGCACTCGGGCAGTCCCCCGCCCGCTCGGCCACCCTGCTGGGAGTGGAGGTATCCGCGTCCGCGCTGGCGCGCCGGCTCGCCGGCGTCCGCAGGATATGGACCGTGAACTGGCAGAACACGCTGACTCCGCTGACCGCAGACCGGCTGGCCGCCCGGGAGCAGGCACAGGTCAGCCAGATGCACCTGGTCCAGCAGTGGTACGTGATGTCCGTCGTGCTCAGCCTGTTTACGACCCGCTGATCAGGGCGACACGATGGTCAGGCCGCGCTTGGGCGCATACGCGGCGAGCTTCTCGCGGAGCTTGCCGCGGCCCCGATGCAGCCGCGACATCACGGTGCCGATCGGCGTGCCCATGATCTCCGCGATCTCCTTGTACGGGTAGCCCTCGATATCGGCGAGATAGACCGCCACCCGGAACTCCTCCGGCAGATCCCGCAGCGCGCGCAGGATGTCAGAGCCGGCCAGCCGCTCCAGGGCCTCCGCCTCCGCCGACCTGGCCGGCGGGGACAGCGGGTCAGTGCCGACCCGCCAGTCATCCTGATAATCCCCGCCGAGTGCCTGGACGGGCTCGCGGCGCTTCTTGCGGTAGGTGTTGATGAAGGTGTTCGCCAGGATCCTGTGCAGCCACGCCCGCAGGTTGGTGCCCGGCCGGAACTGGTGGAAGGCTGCGTAAGCCTTGGCGAAGGTCTCCTGCACCAGATCCTCGGCGTCGCTGGCATTCCTGGTCATCCGGAGCGCGGCTGGGTAGAGCTGACCCAGGTAAGGCACTACGTCTTGCTCGAACCGCACGTTGCGGTCCGGCATCTGCGTCGGGCTCATCGTCGCTCCGCTCCCTCGTTAACTCTCACCTTATAGACGCGCAGGCACGCCGTCGCGATGCGTCCTCTGCGCAACATTGCGGTTACAGTGCGAATTCTGGCCCTGCGCCCTGAGTGCAGGCTTAGATCCAGCCATGAACACGCGCGCGGGATGGCACATACCGGGCGGACCTGTGCTATCTGGCACTCCCCAGATCGCGTGGATCCAATCAGCTTCAGCGGATCCAGCTGTAGAACCACATCCGGGAAAACCAGGCGACGTAGGGAATCGACTTCGAGGCGAGGACCGGATACAGGTAGGCGAAATTCGTCAGCACGGCGAGCAGGTAGGCGCCCGTCACTACCGCGCCCATCGCGCGGCGGCCGGGCGCGGCGCGAGTCGGCCCGATGATCAGGCCGAGGCACAGCGTGATGGCCAGCACCAGGAAAGGCTCGAACGCGACAGCGTAGAAGTAGAACATGGTCCGGTGGTCATGCCAGGCGAACCAGAACCAGGGCAGCCAGCCGGCCCCGACGCCGAGCAGCACAGCCCCCGCCCGCCAGTCCCTGCGGGTCAGCCACCATGCGACGCAGAAAAGCAGAGCCGGGATGGACGCCCACCAGATCAGCGGCGTGCCGATGGCCAGCACTTCCTGCGAGCAGGACTTGACGCCGCAGGTATTGGGCGCCGCGTAGAAGAAGGCCACCGGCTTGCTCATGACGAGCCAGGTCCACGGCTGCGACTTGTAGGTCTGGCCCGAGGTAAGGCCCAGCCCGAATTGCAGCATGGCCTTGTTGTACTGGTACAGCGAATCCAGGGTCGACCAGATCGGGACATGATTGCCGTGCAGCGCGGCCCAGTTCCTGTCGTAGCCGCCGCTCGTGGCGAGCCAGCCGCTCCACGACGCCAGGTAGGCGACGAAAGGCATCACCCCGAAGGAGACCGGCAGCCACTTCACGTCGCTGGAGAGCACGCCGTACACGCGGTTGCCGAACCCGGCGGCCCGTCGGGCGCCGAGGTCCCAGGCGATCACGAGCCCGGCGAAGGCGAAGACGAACCAGATCCCGTTCCATTTGGACGCGCACGCAAAGCCCAGGCATATCCCGGCCAGCACGCGCAGCCAGCGGATCCCGAGTTTCGGGCCGCTGCCGCGGTCGGGGCCCGCCGCCGCTGCGGCTTGCGCCAGGCGCGCCCTGGCCCGGTCCCTGTCGATCACCAGGAGGCCGAACGCGGCAAGCACCCAGAACATGACGAAGATGTCGAGGATAGCGGTGCGGCTCAGCACGAACTCCAGGCCGTCCAGTGCCATCAGCAGGCCGGCGACGCAGCCGAGCAGGGTGGAGCGGGTCATCCGCCGGGTGATCCTGGCCAGCATCAGGATGGAGAGCGAGCCGATCACTGCCACGGCGAATCGCCAGCCGAAAGGCGTCAGGCCGAACAGCCATTCGCCGACGGCAATCAGTACCTTCCCCAGCGGCGGGTGCACGACGTACTCGCCGCCCGAGGAGAGAATGTGCGTACCGCCGCGGGCGAGCAGAGCGTCTGCGTTCTTGACATGGTTGAACTCGACACCGTGCCGCAGGATCCCGTAGGCATCGCCGACGTAGTAGGTCTCGTCAAAGACGATGGAGTGCGGGACGCTGAGCCGGTCGAAGCGCAGGAAGCCGCCAAACAGGGTGACCAGGATCGGCCCGGCCCAGCCCCAGAGCCGGCTGCCGCCAATCGGCGGCACTAGCCGGCTGCGCATCTGCGCCGCCGGTCCGGCCTGCCGCTCGGCGGGCTCTTGCGGCTCGGCCGGCTCGAAAGGCGGCGCATGCTCATGTGCCCTCATCGAGTGCCATGTTAAGGGCGCGTGGCGGCAACGGCGAGCACACCGGGCGCAAAGCTCTAGGCTGAGGCAATGCCGCAGACGAGCCGTCACATCCTGGCCGCACCAGCCTGGCCTTATGCCAATGGCCCCCGCCACATCGGGCACGTATCCGGGTTCGGGCTGCCGTGCGACATGTTCAGCCGGTATCAGCGGATGGCCGGCAACAAGGTGCTGATGGTCAGCGGCACCGACGAGCACGGCACCCCGATCCAGGTCCAGGCGGACGCCGAAGGCGTGACCGCCAAGGAACTCGCCGACCGCTACAACCGAATCATCGCCGAGGACCTGACCAGCCTGGACATGTCCTATGACCTGTTCACCCGGACGACGACGCGCAACCACTACGCGGTCACCCAGGAGATCTTCACCGGGCTTTACGACAACGGCTACATCTTCGCTCGCACCGCCATGGGCGCGATCTCGCCGTCCACCGGGCGGACCCTTCCCGACCGCTACGTCGAGGGCACCTGCCCGATCTGCGGTTTCGACGGCGCGCGCGGGGACCAGTGCGACAACTGCGGCAATCAGCTCGACCCCGCCGACCTGATCAATCCGCGCTCGAAGATTAACGGCGAGACGCCGGTCTTCACCGAGACCGAGCATTTCTTCCTCGACCTGCCGGCCTTCGCCGACGTGCTCGGGACATGGCTGCAGAGCAAGAGCGGCCAGTGGCGGCCGAACGTCCTGAAGTTCTCGCTCAACCTGCTCGGCGAACTGCAGCCGCGGGCCATAACCCGTGACCTGGACTGGGGCGTTCCGATCCCGCTGGACGGCTGGCGGGACCGGCCGGACAAGCGGATCTACGTGTGGTTCGACGCGGTCATCGGCTACCTGTCCGCCTCGATCGAGTGGGCCCGGCGCTCCGGTGACCCGGACGCCTGGCGCGCCTGGTGGCAGTCGGGTGACGCTGAGGCCTACTACTTCATGGGCAAGGACAACATCGTCTTCCACTCCGAGATCTGGCCCGCCATGCTGCTCGGCTACGGCGGCAAGGGCGGCAGGGACGGGACACCAGGGTCGCTGGGCGCCCTGAACCTGCCGACCGAGGTGGTCTCCAGCGAGTACCTCACGATGGAGGGGCGCAAATTCTCCTCCTCCCGCTCTGTCGTCATCTATGTCCGCGACTTCCTCGAGCGCTATGACGTGGACGCGCTGCGGTATTACGTGGCCGTGGCCGGCCCGGAGAACCAGGACACGGACTTCACCTGGAGCGAGTTCATCCGGCGCAATAACGACGAGCTGCTGGCGAACTGGGGGAACCTGGTCAACCGCAGCGTGTCGTTCGTGGCCCGCAATATCGGCACGATCCCGCAGATCGGCCAGCAGACCGAAGCGGATCTGGAGATACTCCGGCGCTCGGCCGATTCGTTCGGGGTGGTGGGTGAGGCACTCTCCCGGTCACGTTTCAAGGCAGCCATTACCGAGACGATGCGGACGCTTGCCGAGGCCAATAAGTATCTCTCCGATCAGGCGCCGTGGAAGCTTCGCGAGTCCGACCCGGAGCGGATGCGGGCGATCTGCCACGTGGCGCTGCAGCTGGTCGACGACGGGAAGACCCTGCTGACCCCGTTCCTGCCCAGCTCGTCGGAGAAGGTCTTCCAGATGCTGGGCGGCGAGGGAAACTGGTCCGGGATGCCTGCAATCGCCGAGGTCGATGAGGACGGCGGCCCGTCCTATCCGATCATCACCGGCGACTACGAGTGCGCGGCCCGGTGGGAATCGGCCCCGATCAGGCCGGGAACGCCGGTGCTGCCGCCAACGCCGATGTTCGCCAAGCTCGACCCCGCGGTGGCCGATGAGGAGCTGGCCCGGCTGGAGCGCAAATGACCGGCCGCAGCCGAGCCGACGGCCGCAGCCGAGCCGACGGCCGCAGCCGAGCCGACGGCCGCAGCCGAGCCGACGGCCCCAGCCAGCAGGCCAGGTGAGCGCGCAGCGCCCGCCCGCGCCGGTACCCCCGCCGCTGCCCGCCGAGGCGTTCGACAGCCACTGCCATCTGGACATGATCGAGAGCCCGGTGCCGCAGGTGCTGGCGCAGGCCCGCGCGGCCGGCATCACCAGGGTGGTCACGGTCGGCTGTGACCTGCCCACCTCGCGCTGGGCGGCCGCCACCGCCGCGCAGCACCGCGATGTCTTCGCGGCGGTGGCCATCCACCCGAACGAGACCGCGCGGGCGGCGGGATCGGCCACCGAGCGCGAGAAGGTGCTGGCCGAGATCGCCGCGCTGGCCTCGCTGCCCGAGGTGCGGGCGGTCGGCGAGACGGGGCTCGACTACTACCGTGACAGCGCGGCGCCGCTGATCCAGCAGGAATGGTTCCGGGCGCACATCGAGATCGCCAAGCGGGCGGGGAAGGCCCTGATGATCCACGACCGGGACGCGCACGAGGACGTGCTGGCGATCCTGGCTGAGGTGGGGCCGCCCGAGCACGTCATCTTCCACTGCTTCTCCGGCGACGCAGGCATGGCCCGGCAGTGCGCGGATGCGGGCTACGTGATGAGCTTCGCCGGCACGGTGACGTTCTCCAGCGCCCAGCAACTGCGGGATGCCGCCGCCGCGGCTCCGGCCGAGCTGATCCTGGTGGAGACCGACGCCCCGTTCCTCACGCCGGTGCCGAACCGGGGCAGGCAGAACGCTCCGGCACAGGTCGCGCACACGCTGCGGGCGATCGCGCAGGTGCGGCAGATCCCTGCCGAGGAACTCTGCGCCGCCATCGCCGTGACGGGCGAGCGCGTCTTCGGACCGTGGCAGGAGTAGCCCCGGCCCTGCTCGGGCCCAGCGAGATCAGGCAGATGGCGCAGCGGCTGGGGATCCGGCCGTCCAGGCGGCTGGGCCAGAACTTCGTCATCGATGCCGGGACGGTCAACCGCATCACGGCGCTGGCCAGCCTGGAGCCTGCCGACGTCGTGCTCGAGGTCGGCCCCGGCCTGGGCTCGCTGACCCTGCCGCTGCTCGCGGCGGCTCGCCGGGTGCTGGCGGTCGAGGTCGACCCGGTGCTGGCCGCCGAACTGCCGCGCACCGTCGCGGCGCGCGCGCCTGGCCTGACCGGCCGGCTCGAGGTGCTGGCCGCGGACGCCGCCAGGGTGCCGTCGCTGCCGGGCGAGCCGCCGACAGTCCTGGTGGCGAATCTGCCGTACAACGTGGCAGTCCCGGTCGTGCTGCACCTGCTGGCCACGGTGCCGTCGCTGCGCCGCTGCCTGGTCATGGTCCAGGCGGAGGTCGCGGACCGGATGACCGCGCCGCCGGGCAGCCGGACGTACGGCGTGCCGTCGGTGAAGCTTGCCTGGTACGGGAGTGCGCGGCGGGCCGGGTCGGTGCCGCGGAGCGTGTTCTGGCCGGTGCCGAGAGTGGATTCCGGGCTGGTGGCCTTCACCCGCGGCGAGCCGGCGAGCGGCGGGCCGGCGGCGGACGGTGTGGGGCCGGGCGGCGGGCCGGCGGCGGGCGGCGGGCGGGCGGCGGGCGGCGTGGGCCGGGAGGAAGTATTCGCCGTCGTCGATGCCGCCTTCTCGCAGCGTCGCAAGACGCTCAGGGCGGCGCTGGCGCACTGGGCCGGATCAGCTGGCCGGGCCGAGCGGGTGCTGCGCGCGGCGGGCGTGGACCCGGCGCTGCGCGGCGAGGCGCTGGGCGTCGCGGACTTCGTCCGCATTGCAGCCGCCAGCGCCCGAGTCCAATAGGGTCGAAGGCAATCTGCTGAGGTAACTGCGGCAACAGCAGAATGCGAGCCTTGCCGCACGGGATGGCGCGCCGGGCAAGCGGCGCCGCGTACGATCATCAGATCGTGACCCCAGTGACCACTCCAGCCCCGTCGGCCGTGACTGTCCGGGTGCCTGCCAAGGTGAACCTGCAGCTCGCCGTCGGGCCGCTCCGCGATGACGGATACCACGATCTGGTGACGGTGTTTCACGCTGTGTCACTCTTCGACGAGGTCACCGTCCGTCCAGCCAGCCGCACCACCGTACTGATAGCCGGCGAGAGCGCCGCCTCGGTTCCCAGGGGGCACACTAACCTCGCGGCCAGGGCGGCCAGCGCGCTGGCCCGGGCGACCAACCGGCGCCGGCACGGCCCGGTCGCCGTGCAGATTGAGATTCTCAAGCGCATTCCGGTGGCCGCCGGGCTGGCCGGCGGCAGCGCGGACGCGGCAGCCGCCCTGGTGGCCTGCAACGAGCTGTGGCGCACCGGTCTCAGCCAGCAGCAGCTGTCCGACATCGCGGCCGAGGTCGGCAGCGATGTCCCGTTCGCGCTCGTCGGCGGGACCGCGGTCGGCCTGGGCCGCGGCGAGCGCATCACCGCCGCGCTGGCGGCCGGGACCTACCACTGGGTGCTGGCGTTCTCCGCGTCCGGGCTGGCGACGCCCGAGGTGTATGCGGCATGCGACCGGCTCCGGGCCACCCGCGCCGCTGCCGATGGCGCGGCACAGCAGGCGCCGTCGCCCCGGCTCAGCACCGCGCTGATGGCCGCGCTGCGATCCGGCGATCCGGCTGCCGTGGGTCCGCTGCTGGCCAACGACCTGCAGCCGGCCGCCGTTTCGCTGCTGCCCGAGTTGCGCCGCGCGCTCGCGGCCGGCCGGGAGCACGGAGCACTGGGCGGAATCGTGTCCGGCTCCGGTCCGGCCTGCGCCTTCCTGGCGGCCAATGCCGGGCACGCCAGGGATCTGGCGGTCTCGCTGACCGGAGCGGGGGTCTGCCGCGGCGTCGTACGGGTCACCGGGCCGGTTCCCGGCGCGGCCATCCTGACGGCCAGGGACCGCGCGTGAACCTGGTCAACCTGGAGGCCGCTACGAAGGCTTACGGCCCGCGGGCGCTGCTGGACCACGTCTCCCTCGGCGTAGCGGACGGCGACAGGATCGGCGTGGTCGGGCGCAACGGCGCGGGCAAGACGACCCTGCTCGCAGCCCTCGCCGGCCGCGCTGACCTGGACTCGGGCCGCGCCACCCAGGCCCGCGACACGCGCATCGGCTACCTTCCTCAGAACGAGATCCTGACCGGGCGGGTCGCCGACATCGTGTTCGGCTCGCTGCCCGAGCATGCATGGGCGACGGAGGCCCGCAGCCGCGCGGTGATGGCGGCGCTGCTGTCCGGCATAGATCTCACCGCGCAGGCAGAACGGCTATCCGGGGGCGAGCGCCGCCGCACCGCGCTGGCCGCCCTGCTGCGCGGGATGCACGATCTCCTGCTGCTCGATGAGCCCACCAACCACCTCGACATCGAGGCAATCCGATGGCTGGCCGGTTACCTGCGCGAGCACGGCAGGGCCTACGTGGTGGTCACGCACGACCGGTGGTTCCTCGACACGGTGAGCCAGCGGACCTGGGAGGTGGCCGACGGCAAGGTGCACTCCTACGAAGGCGGCTACTCGGCCTACGTGCTGGCCAGAGCAGAGCGGGCCCGGATCGCGGAAGCCGAGGACCAGAGCCGGCGCAACCTGCTGCGCAAGGAGCTGGCCTGGCTGCGGCGCGGGCCGCCGGCCCGGACGAGCAAGCCGAAGTTCCGGATCGAGGCCGCCAGCGCGCTGATCGCCGACGAGCCAGCCCCGCGCGACGGCGTCGAGCTGGCCAGGCTCGCAACTGCCCGGCTCGGCAAGACGGTCATCGAGCTCGAGGACGTCACGGTAGCGGCGGCCGGCCGGACGCTCCTGGACCACGTCACGTGGCAGCTCGGCCCGGGAGACCGGGCAGGTGTCGTGGGAGTCAACGGCAGCGGCAAGACGACGCTGCTCGGCCTGCTCGCCGGGACCCTGCCGGTGCCGACCGCGGCCGACAGGGGGCCGGCTGGCGGGGTGCCGGCCGGCGGGGGGCCGGCCGGGCAGCTGTCGGCCAGCGGCGCGGTCGTGCGCGGCAAGACAGTGCGGCTCGGCTATCTCACCCAGGAGCCGACGCCGGTCGATCCGGGGCTGCGTGCCCTTGAGGCCGCCGAGCAAGTCCGCGGCTCGGTGCAGATCGGCAAGCGCGAGATGTCGGCCAGCCAGCTGCTGGAGCGCCTCGGCCTGCGCGGGGACCGGCAGTGGACGCTGGTGGGAGAACTGTCCGGCGGCGAGCGCAGGCGGCTGCAGCTGCTGATGCTGCTGATGGCCGAGCCGAATGTGCTGCTGCTGGACGAGCCGACCAACGATCTGGACATCGAGACCCTGAACGAGCTCGAGGACATGCTCGACGGCTGGCCAGGCTCGGTCGTCGTGGTCAGCCACGACAGGTACTTTCTGGAGCGGGTCACCGACCACGTGCTCGCGCTGGTCGGCGGCAAGCTGGCCTACCTGCCCGGCGGCGTCGATGAGTACCTGGAGCTGCGCGATCGCGAGCGCGCGGCGGGTCCCGCCCGGGGACGGACGGCAGCTGGCGGACTGCCCGTTCTGGCCAGTAATCCCGGTCCTGCCGTTCTGGCCAGTAATCCCGGTCCTGCCGTTCTGGCCAGTAATCCCGGTCCTGCGGGCCCGGGCGGGCCGGCTCCCTCGCCGCCGACGGCAGCCCGTAAGCGAGCCGGCCGCAAGGAGCTCGCGAGGCTGGAGCGCCAGCTCGGAAAGCTGTCCGGCCAGGAGGCCACGCTGAACACGGCCCTGGCGCAGAGCGCGGCCGACTACGGTGCCCTGATCGAGCTCGGCGCGCAGCTGCGCGCGCTGCACGAGGAGAAGGCCAGCCTCGAGGAGCGCTGGCTCGCGCTGGCCGAGGAGCTCTCCGAGTAGCCCGCGCTGGGCCATGATCAAAGTAGCGGGGACGTTTTCCCGTGACTACGACGGGAAAACGTCCCCGCTAATCCCTAGGGAGCCGATTCGGCGCCGTTGCCAGCGTCGTAGGGCGCGAGCAGGATCCGCAGCAGGTCAGCCAGCTCGCGCCGCTGCGCGCCGCCGAGCCCGGTCAGCAGTTCCCGCTCCTTCAGCAGCAGGTCGGCCAGGGCAGCGTCGACGGCAGCGCGGCCGCTGCCGGTCAGCGCCACCAGAACGCCGCGCTTGTCCTGCGGATCGGGATGCCTGCTGACCAGGCCCGCGGCGGCCAGCCGGTCGATCCTGTTGGTCATCGTGCCGGATGTCACCAGCGTCGCGTGCAGCAGCGCGCCGGGGCTGAGCTGGTACGGCGCCCCCTGCCTGCGCAGCGCTGACAGGACGTCAAACTCCCACGCCTGGAGGCCACGGGACTCAAATGCCGCCCTGCGCGCCCGGTCCAGGTGCCTGGCCAGCCGTGATATCCGGCTCAGCACCTGAAGCGGCTCGACGTCAAGGTCGGGCCGCTGCACATGCCAGGCCGCGACGAGGTCGTCTACCTCATCGCGAAGCGGCCTGCCCTGCTGCGCCATAGCCCGCAGCATATCTCTTGACATCGAGAGTTCAGGCCGGTACACCTGAGTTCATATATCTCGATATCAAGAGATTAGGAGGTCGCCGCATGTGGGATCCGGGTCAGTACCTGCATTTCGCCGATGAGCGTTCACGCCCGTTCTTTGACCTGCTGGGGCGAGTCCGCGCGGCGGATCCGGGCCTGGTCGCCGACCTGGGCTGCGGCCCCGGCCAGCTGACCGCCACGCTGGCAGAGCGCTGGCCGGATGCGGAAGTCCGCGGCATCGACAGCTCGGCCGAGATGATCGACGCCGCCCGCGAGCTGCCCCAGGCCACCGGAGGCCCCGGTTCTGATGGCGGGCCTGGTTCTGATGGCGGGCCCGGTTCTGGCGGCGGGCCTGGTTCTGATGGCGGGCCTGGTTCTGGCGGCGGGCCCGGTTCTGGCGGCGGGGCCGGTTCTGGCGGGCGGCTCAGCTTCGCGCTGGCCGATGTCCGGCAGTGGCAGCCAGAACGGCCCGCTGACGTGATCGTCTCCAACGCCGTGCTCCAGTGGATTCCCGATCACCTGGAGCTGCTGACCCGCTGGGCTGGCATGCTGTCGGCGGGCGGCTGGCTGGCCTTCCAGGTCCCCGGCAACTTCGATCAGCCGAGCCACGTTGTCCTGCGCGAGCTGGCCGGCTCGGATCGCTGGCGGCCGCTACTGGCGGGGGTATCGCTGAACAGGCAGGCGTCCGACCCCGCGGACTACTTGGACGTGCTGGCCGGGGCGGGCTGCGACGTCGATGCGTGGGAGACGACCTACCTGCACGTGCTGCAGGGCACTAGCCCGGTGCTCGACTGGTACAAGGGCACGGGCCTTCGCCCGGTGCTCGCGGTCCTCACGCCCGGCCAGGCGGCGGATTTCCTCGCCGACTATGGCGCGCGGATGCGTGAGGCATACCCCGCGGCGCCGTATGGCACGGTCCTGCCGTTCCGGCGCGTCTTCGTCGTCGCCCGGCGGCCCTAGCGCCCATCCCTTCCTATTCCTTTCCCTTCCTATCCTCGCGGAGCTGGCTGAGCGCGCCGGGAGAGATCCGCGGCTTGGGATCCAGGTGGGACAGGCCATTCCAGGCCAGGTTCACCAGGTGGGCTGCCATCTCCTCCAGCTTGGGCCTGCGCGCGTCCAGCCACCACTGGCCGGTGAACGCGACCATCCCCACGAGCATCTGCGCGTACATCGGCGCGTGCTTGGAGTCGTAGCCCCGTGCCTTGAGGACATCGCCGAGGATGTACTCGACCTGGCTGGCGATATCGCCGATCAGGCTGCTGAAGGTCCCTGATCCCGAGCCGGGCGGGGAGTCGCGCACCAGGATGCGGAAACCATCGGCGTTGTCCTCGATGTAGTGCAGCAGCGAGACCGCCGCAACCTCGAACTTCTCCATGGTGTCGTCACCCTCGAGCAGCCCGGTGGCCATGGTGAGGAAGCGCTCGACCTCCCGGTCCACCACAACCGCGTAGAGGCCTTCCTTGCCGCCGAAGTGCTCGTAGACAACGGGCTTGGAAACGCCGGCCTGGGCGGCGATCTCCTCGATCGAGGTGCCGTCCAGGCCGCGTTCAGCGAACAGCCGGCGGCCGATGTCGAGCAGTTGCTCGCGCCGCTCCTTGCCGGTCATCCTCTTGCGGCCTGAACCCGAGGCTTGACTTGTCACTGCTCCATCATGTCGAGCGAGGGTGTCACTCAGCGAATCGTCTCGGCGGCAGCGCGCTTGGTCATGGAGCCCAGTTTCCTGGCTCCGCCGGTGTGCTTGCTGGTCAGCCGTGCTTCGTCCGGCCAGCGGACGTCATAAGCCCAGCCGAGCTTTTCGGCCAGCCAGATCGTCCGGGCCGCGATGTCGATCTGGCCCTTGAGCACACCGTGCCGCGCGCAGGTCGGGTCGGCGTGGTGCAGGTTGTGCCAGGACTCGCCGAAGGACAGGATCGCCAGCCAGGAGACGTTCCTGGACTTGTCCCGCACCTCGAACTCTTCCTTGCCGAAGGTGTGGCAGATCGAGTTGATCGACCAGGTGATGTGGTGCAGGAACGCGATCCGGACCAGGCTGGCCCAGAAGAACGCGGTGACCGCGCCCTGCCACGACATCGACCAGAGGCCGCCGATAAGGGCCGGCGCGAGCAGGGAGGCGGTGACCATGGCCGGGAACCATCGGGAGATCCACGAAACGTCGCGATCGGCCAGCCAGTCGGGGCAGAACTTCTCCGGTGACGTGACGTCGCCTTCGAACAGCCAGCCGACGTGGGCGAAGACAAGGCCCTTGGCCAGCGCCTTCCAGTCGTTCCCGAAGCGCCAGGGCGAGTGCGGGTCGCCTTCCTTGTCGCTGTACTTGTGGTGCCTGCGGTGATCGGCGACCCAGGTGATCACCGGGCCTTCGATGGCCAGGCTCCCGGCGATCGCCAGCGCAATCTTGAAACCGCGGACTGCCTTGAAGGACCCGTGGGTGAAGTAGCGGTGCAGGCCCATGCTGATGCCGAGCCCGGAGACCAGGTAGAAGGCGATCGCGATGACGACGTCGTGCCAGCCAAGGCCCCATCCCCAGGCCAGCGGTACCGCGGCGACCAGCGCGAGCATCGGGACAGCGACGAACACGCCCACCAGGACGCGCTCAAAGAGGCTGCTCGGCTCGGGTTCGATGTCGGGCCGGCCTCGGGCCGGGACGGGGACCGGCGGTGCGAGTACGGCACCGGGTGCTGTCCTGGTGTCGGTGGACGTGGTCATGCGAACCTCGCTTGGCAGTAGCCGTGCTCCGGATGGACGGGCGCTCCGCATATACCAAGGACAGGGGCCGATGCAAGTACGCTTACGTAACCGTAGCTTACGGTACCGTAGCTTACGCAAGCGTAAGGCGAATATTTCGCGAATTTGTAACGAAGATCACATCGCAAGACCGGCGCGGGCCGGTGCTTGATCGCGGCCAGCGACACGGTCCCTGCCTGGGGATATCAAGCAGTTGGCCACGACTAGAACCGGGGATACCTACACTTGTTCCGGCGCCTGGACTCGAACCAGGACAAGACCCAGAGTCAAAGTCTGGCGGGCTGCCAATTACCCTACGCCGGATTGTGATTACAGATAGTTACTCATCGAGTGGCTGACGATTCTACGATACCGAGCGCGGCTGAGGTTCAAGAGCCTTAGCCGCGTGTATGCGCCGGGAGCCTGTCGGCGAGGTCAGGGTCAGTTCCCTGGCCTTGGCCCGGAGGTCGTCCTTGGCGTTCGGGCGCCACGTCCCCGGCTGGGGCGGCTCACCCTTGAGTGCCTCATTCAGCGTCTCGTTGCTGGTGATGGCCAGGAGTTCTTTGATCTCGCGACGCGACCTGCCTGCGCGGCGTAATGCGATAGCCTGCTCTCGTAACTGGGTAAAAGCTGTTCGCTGACTCATATTCGAATATTATATCGAGACACTGACAAAACGGATGCGGCCGATCTGCCCCATCCGGGCTGCCCATGACTGGCAGACTCGGCCACGGGCGAAACCGGTGTATCGCTGAGGCGGCGGGCGGCTGCGCGGCCCGGTTGACTCCAACGGATGACGGGAGTCCCGGACCCGAGGTAGCGGCCGGGCGGTATCCTCTGAGGGTCGGGTGGGTGCACCGCCAGTGACTACGCCCCGGCCATGACCTGCAGCGATACCAAGGAGCCAAGCCGAGTGAGCGTCAGCGGTCCGGCCGCCGTCATCATCCTCGCGGCGGGCGAGGGCACGCGGATGAAGACCCGCACCCCCAAGGTGCTGCACGAGGTGTGCGGCCGGACCATGCTGGCCCACGTCCTCGCGGCGGTCCGCGAACTGCGGCCCGAGCAGCTGATCGTGGTCGTCGGCGACGGCCGCGGCCAGGTCGCCGCGCATCTTGCGGCGCACGCTCCAGACGCGGCGATCGTGGTGCAGGAACGCCGTGGCGGCACCGGCCATGCGGTCCGCACGGTGATCGAGGCGGCCGGCATGATTCACGGCACGGTCGTCGTCACCTACGCAGACACCCCGCTGCTGCGCGGGGCCACGCTCGCCGAACTCGTCCGCGCGCATACCTCAGCGGGCGCGGTTGTCACCGCGCTGACCGCACGGGCCCCCGACCCGACCGGTTACGGCCGGATCGTGCGCGATGAGTCCGGCGCGTTCGCCAGGATCGTCGAGGAGTCCGATGCCAGCCCCGAGCAGCGGCTGATTGATGAGATCAACTCGGGCATGTACGCCTTCGACGGTGACCGCCTGGCCGATGCGGTGAAGCGCCTTCCGACCGACAACGCCAAGGGCGAGGAGTATCTCACCGATGTCGCCTCGGTCCTGCGCGGCGACGGTTACCCCGTAGGGACCGTTTGGTGTAAGGACTTTGATGAGGTTCTCGGGGTGAATGACCAGGCTCAGCTGGCCTGGGCGCGGCGGGTCCTGAACCAGCGGCTGCTCAGATCCTGGATGGGTGCCGGGGTGACCATCGTGGATCCCGCCAGCACCTGGATCGACGTCGAGGTGACACTTGAATCCGGGGCGCAGATCGGGCCGGGCACGCAACTGGAGGGCAGCACGGTCATCGCCGCCGGGGCCCGGGTCGGCCCCGGCTGCGTGCTGCGGGATACCACGGTCGCGGCGGGCGCCACGGTGATCCAGTCTGTATGCGAGTCGTCGGTCATCGGCGCGGGCGCGGTCGTCGGGCCGTTCGCGCACCTGACGCGGGGCACCAGGCTCGATCCCGGCACGCGCGAGGGAGGGCAGGGCCGGTGACCGGCCTCACGCTGAAGAGCGAGAAGAAGCTGATGCTCTTCTCCGGCCGGGCCTTTCCCGAGCTTGGCAGCGAGATCGCCGGGTGCCTGGCCGTCGAGCCGGCCCCGACCAGGCTCTATGACTTCGCCAACGGCGAGATCTTCGTCCGCTTCCTTGAGTCGGTCCGCGGCTGCGACGCGTTCGTGTTGCAGAGCCATACCGCGCCGATCAACAAGTGGATCATGGAACAGCTGATCATGGTGGATGCGCTCAAGCGGGCGTCGGCGAAGCGGATTACCGTGGTCGCCCCGTTCTTCGGCTACGCGCGGCAGGACAAGAAGAACCGCGGCCGGGAGCCGATCTCGGCCCGCCTGATGGCCGACCTGTTCCTTACCGCAGGCGCGGACCGGCTGATGGCAGTGGACCTGCACACGGCGCAGATCCAGGGCTTCTTCGACGGCCCTGTCGATCACCTCTTCGCGCTGCCGATCCTGGCGTCGTACGTGCAGAGCCAGCTTGACGTGTCGCAGGTCACGGTGGTGGCGCCGGACGCGGGCCGGGTACGGGTCTGCGAGCGGTGGACCGACCGGCTGGGCTGCCCGCTGGCGATCATCCACAAGCGCCGCGATCCCGATGTGGCCAACAAGGTGAAGATCCTCGAGGTGGTCGGCCAGGTAGCGGGCCGGACCTGCATCCTGGTCGACGACATGATCGACACCGGCTCGACGATCGTGAACGCGGCCGACGCCCTCTTTGATCAGGGCGCCGCTCAGGTGATCGTCACGGCCACGCATGGCGTGCTGTCCGGTCCCGCGGTGGACCTGCTGAAGAACTCCAGGATCAGCGAGGTGATCGTCACTAATACGCTGCCGATCCCCGGCGACAAGCGATTCGACAAGCTCACCGTGCTGTCGATCGCGCCATTGATCGCCCGGGCGATCAATGAGGTGTTCAGTGACGGCTCGGTGACCAGCCTGTTCGACGGCCAGAGCTGACGCCCGGGCGCGGAAGGCCGCGGGTCGGCTAGACTTCACACGAATTTCCCTGCCGGTTCCGGGATGCCCCTGTGGCCAGAACCGCCCCTGTCACATGAGGAGTGCCACCGTGCCCGAGGTACATATCGCCGCTGAGCCGCGGACCGAGTTCGGTAAGGGCGCCGCGCGCCGCGAGCGCCGCGCGGGCCGGGTGCCCGCCGTTCTCTACGGCCACGGGACCGAGCCGCGGCACGTGAGCCTGCCCGGCCACGATGTGCTGCTGGCGCTGCGGACGGCCAACGTGCTGATCCGGCTGGACGGGCTGCCGGGCGGCAGCGAGCTGGCACTGCCCAAGGCGGTGCAGCGGGATGCCATCCGTGGCTCCGTCGAGCACGTCGACCTCATCATGGTCCGGCTCGGCGAGAAGGTGACCGTCGATATCCCGGTGACCGTGGTCGGCGAGCTTGCCCCCGACGGGATGCTGGACCAGCAGCTGGTCCAGATCTCGGTCGAGGCCGAGGCTACCCACATCCCGACCGGCATCGAGATCAGCATCGAGGGCATGCAGGTCGGCGATGCCGTGCATGCGGGCGATCTGTCGCTGCCGGAAGGCTCCACGCTCGCGGTCGAGCCCGACGTGCTCGTGCTGCACATCATCGCCGCGCCGACCGCCGAGCAGATGGAGGCCGAGCTCGGCCTGCCGGAGGCCGAGGCGGCCGAGGCGCTGGTCGATGGCGAGCCTGCCCCGCCGCCGCCGGTCGGCGAGCCGCAGGCGGCTGCCGAGTAGCTGCCTGACCCGGTCACTCAGAGATCCTTCCGCCTCACCCGGGCTGGCTGCTAGGCAGCTGGCCCGGATGAGGCGCGGTGAGCCTGGACCGAGGTGAGGACTGCATGGCCGACGAGCGCTGGCTGATCGCCGGACTCGGCAACCCGGGGCCGGAGTATGCGGGCAACCGGCACAACGCGGGATTCATGGTCGCGGACCTGCTCGCGGCGCGGATCGGGGCCCGCTTCAAGCGGGGGAGATCGCGCGCCGACGTCGCCGCCGGGCAGCTCGCGGGGGTACCGGTCACGCTGGGCAAGCCGCGGTCGTTCATGAACCTGTCCGGGGGCCCCGTGGCGTCGCTGCGCAGCTTCTACAAGATCCCGCCAGAGCGGATCGTGGTCGTGCACGACGAGCTGGACCTTCCGTTCGGGACGGTCCGGCTCAAGCTGGGCGGCGGGGACAACGGCCATAACGGCCTGCGGTCGGTGACTGCCGCCATCGGAACACGGGACTATCACCGGGTGCGCGCTGGCATCGGCAGGCCGCCAGGCCGGATGGACGCGGCCGACTACGTCCTGCGCAACTTCTCCGCGGCGGAGCGGATGCTGCTGCCCGAGGTGCTCAGCCGGTGCGCGGACGCCGTCGAGGCGCTGCTGTCCGATGGCCTGGCCGCGGCCCAGAATGAGTTTCACCCGGGCATCGCGCCGGAAAAAATGTGAATTTCTTCTGGGCCTCGCCACCCCAGGCCCCTGACCTGGGGCAACTAGCCAGAGCCTGAGATGGCGTCCAGGCTCTCGCGGTCAATGGATGTCAACCACCCCTTTTAGTTAGGCGTCTTGTCTCTGTACGCCGACGGGGGATGCCGGGCGGACGCAGTGGGGCCGGTCGGCGTTGGCCGCGGCGTGGCGGCGAAGAAGGGACGGTGGACGCGTGTTCGGTCAGACAGCCGTCGCTGCTCCGAGGCGGATGGACAGGGTGGTAGCGAGGCTTGCCGCCCAGAGTTCCGCCTCGTGGACGAGCAGCTACCTGCGCCAGGCGTCGGCGGCGGACTGCATCTGCGCCCTGGCGGCCGGCCTGCTCGCGTTCCAGCTGCGATTCGACTACCACGGCCACATCAGCGGCACATATCTGGTGCTGAGCATCGGCCTGCCGCTGCTGTGGGTGGCGACCATGGCGCTGGCCGGCGGATACGATTCGCGCTTCATCGGCGTCGGGTCAGACGAGTTCCGCCGGGTGCTCCATGCGGGGGTGAGCCTGACCGCCGGCGTCGCGATCCTTGCCTACGCGACCAAGACCGACCTGGCCCGCGGTTACGTCGTCGTCGCACTGCCCTGCGTGACGCTGTTCGATCTGGTCGCCAGGTACACGCTCCGCAAGCGGCTGCACAAGCTTCGCAAGCTGGGCAGCTGCATGCGCAAGGTCGTCGTCGTCGGCCACTCGGCCATCGTTGCAGATCTCACCTCGGTGCTCCGCAGGGAGAACCATCACGGCCTGTCGGTCGTGGCCGCGTGCATCGCCGGACCGGAGGGCGCCCACGAGATCGCCGGGATCCCGGCGATCGGCGGTCTGAGCAACGTGGCCGACGTCGTCCGGAGATTCGACGCCGACATGGTGGCCGTGCTCGCCTGCCCGGAGATGAGCGGGGTGCAGCTGCGGGAACTCGCCTGGGAGCTGGAGAAGACCGGCACTGACCTGTGCGTCGCGCCGGCCCTGCTGGACGTGGCCGGGCCGCGCACCACGATCCGGCCGGTGGCCGGGCTGCCGCTGCTGCACATGGACCACCCGGAGTTCACCGGCGCCCGCCGGGTCATCAAGGCGGCCTTCGACAAGACGGTCGCCCTCGCCGCGCTGCTGCTGACCGCGCCGCTGTTCCTGATGGTGGCACTGGTCATCCGGCGGTCCGACGGCGGCCCCGCGCTGTTCCGGCAGACCAGGGTCGGCCGGGACGGCCGCGCGTTCACCGTCTATAAGTTCCGCACGATGGTGCTCGACGCCGAGGAGCGCAAGGCGCAGCTCGACAGTGAGCAGGCCGGAGTGCTCTTCAAGATCCGCAAGGACCCGCGGGTCACCGTCGTGGGTGGCTGGCTGCGCCGTTACTCGGTGGACGAGCTGCCGCAGCTGATCAACGTGCTGCGCGGGGACATGTCGCTGGTCGGCCCCCGGCCCGCACTGCCCGAGGAAGCCGCCCTGTACGGTGACCATGTACGGCGCAGGCTCGTGGTCAAGCCCGGCATCACCGGCCTGTGGCAGGTCAACGGCCGGTCGGACCTGTCCTGGGACGAATCGGTGCGGCTTGACCTGCGCTACGTCGAGAACTGGTCGTTCACCCTCGACCTGCAGATCCTCTGGAAGACCGGCTACGCGGTCATGGGCGGTTCCGGGGCGTATTAGCCTGCTATAGCCGGGCAGAGCTATAGATGGAGCTGCGTGATCATTTCTGCTGACGACCGGCTTGCCGATGATCTTGCGACGGAGGCGGGCCGGCGCCTGCTGGCGCTGCGCGAGCGCGGTGGTGACCCGGACGCGCTCCGCCGCGATGGGGACGCCCGGTCGCACGAGTTCCTCGCCGCTGAGCTCGCCCGGCTGCGTCCTGGCGACGCCGTGCTCTCCGAGGAAGGCCGTGATGACCCGGTCCGGCTGTCCTCCAGCAGGGTCTGGATCGTTGACCCGCTGGATGGGACCAGGGAGTTCGGCGAGCCCGGCCGCAGCGACTGGGCGGTTCATGTCGCGCTCTGGGAGCAGGGCCAGCTCACCGCGGGCGCGGTAGCCCTTCCGGCCCAGGGAAGTGTCCTGAGTACAGCGGCCCCACCCGGGCCGACGGCGCAGGCGGCGGACGGCCGGCTGCGCTTGATGGTGAGCCGCACCAGGCCGCCCGAGTTCGTCCAGCGGCTCGCCGATCTCCTCGGCGCGGCGCTGGTGCCGCTCGGCTCAGCCGGGGCCAAGGCGGCGGCGGTGATCCGCGGCGAGGCAGACGCGTACGTGCACAGCGGCGGGCAGTACGAGTGGGACTCGGCGGCTCCGGTCGCCGTCGCCAGGGCGGCCGGGCTGCACGCCTGCCGGATCGACGGCTCGGAGCTGTCGTACAACCAGGCCCACCCCTGGATGCCGGATATCCTTATCTGCCCGGCCGCGTTTGCGGGCAAGCTGCTCGGGGCGATCAGCTCGGTGCGGCAGCTCCAGGAGTGAGCCGGACCCAGCCCGCGAAAGCCCGACCCGCCCGAGCCTGATCACCCGGAGTATTCCGATGGCAGTTCCGCGTTCCGATTACCTGCTCTCGCAGCTCGACGTGCTGCAGGCCGAGTCGATCCACATGATGCGCGAGGTCGCGGCCGAGTTCGAGCGGCCCGTGCTGCTGTTTTCCGGCGGCAAGGACTCGATTGTCATGCTCGCCCTGGCCGAGCGGGCATTCTGGCCGGCCCGCATCCCCTTTCCCGTCATGCACGTGGACACCGGGCACAACTTCCCCGAGGTCCTGGCCTACCGGGATCGTCGTGTCGCCGACCTCGGCCTCCGGCTGATCGTCGCCTCCGTGCAGGAGACCATCGACTCGGGGAAAGTGGCCGAGGAGACCGGCCGCTGGGCCAGCCGCAACAAGCTGCAGACCACCACGCTGCTGGACGCGATCTCCGAGAATCGCTTCGACGCGGTGTTCGGTGGCGGCCGCCGCGACGAGGAGAAGGCCCGGGCCAAGGAGCGGGTTTTCTCCATCCGGGACGAGTTCGGCCAGTGGGATCCGAAGAACCAGCGGCCCGAGCTGTGGAATATCTACAACACCAGAATCCGCAGAGGCGAGCAGATCCGGGTGTTCCCGCTGTCCAACTGGACCGAGCTTGACGTGTGGCACTACATCGCCAGAGAGAAGCTGGAGATTCCCTCCATCTACTTCTCGCATCGGCGGGCGGTCTTCGAGCGGGACGGGATCCTGCTCGCCGACAACCCGTTCCTGGCCCCGGCCAGTGACGAGCCCGTCTTCGAGGCGGCCGTTCGCTACCGCACGGTCGGCGACATGACCTGCACCGGGGCCGTGGAGTCCACCGCGGGCACCGTCGCGGAAGTCATCACCGAGATCGCGGCCACGCGGATCACCGAGCGCGGCCAGACCCGCGCCGACGACCGGGCCAGCGAGGCCGCGATGGAGGACAGGAAGCGAGAGGGCTACTTCTGATGACGGCGGCGCCGGCGCGCAGCGGGACGGGCGCACGAGGGACGGAGAGGGACAGGTACATGGACATCCTGCGGCTGGCGACAGCCGGCTCGGTGGACGACGGCAAGAGCACGCTCATCGGGCGGCTGCTGTACGACTCCAAGGCGATCTTCGAGGACCAGCTCGCCGCGGTGGAGCGCACCAGCCGCGAGCGCGGCGAGGAGTACACGAACCTGGCATTGCTGACCGATGGCCTGCGCGCCGAGCGAGAGCAGGGAATCACCATCGACGTGGCCTACCGCTACTTCGCCACGCCACGGCGCAAATTCATCATCGCCGACACCCCTGGTCACATTCAGTACACCCGGAACATGGTGACCGGGGCCTCTACCGCCGATCTCGCGATTGTCCTGGTGGACGCGCGCAACGGGCTGACCGAGCAGAGCAGGCGGCACGCATTCCTCACCACGCTGCTGCGGGTGCCGCACCTGATCCTCGCGGTGAACAAGATGGACCTCGTCGGCTATGACGCGGCTGTCTTCGGCAGCATCATGGAGGAATTCTCTTCCTTCGCTACGAAACTGGAAATCGGCGACCTCACGTTCATCCCGATCTCAGCGCTGCACGGTGACAATGTGGTCCAGCGCTCGGCGAACATGCCGTGGTACGACGGCCCGTCACTGCTGCACCAACTCGAGCACGTGCACATCGCCTCGGACCGCAACCTGATCGACGTCAGGTTCCCGGTGCAGTACGTCATCCGGCCGCAGCAGGCGACCGACCCGGACCTGCACGATTACCGCGGCTACGCCGGCCAGGTGGCCGGGGGGGTGCTCAAGCCCGGCGACGAGGTGATGCACCTGCCGTCCGGCCTGACCACCACGATCCAGCGCATCGACACGGCCGCCGGCCCGGTGCCGGAGGCGTTCCCGCCGATGTCGGTCACCCTGCTGCTCACTGATGACCTGGATGTCTCCCGCGGCGACATGTTCTGCCGCCCGCACAATCAGCCGCAGGCCACCCAGGACATCGAGGCAATGGTGTGCTGGATGACGGACGCGCGGGCGCTGACCCCGCAGAGCAGGCTGATCGTGAAGCACACGACGCGGACCGTCAAGTCCATCGTCCGTGACGTGCACTACCGGCTGGACGTGAACACCCTGCACCGGGACGAGACAGCCAGCCAGCTCGGCCTGAACGAGATCGGCAGGGTGACGCTGCGGCTGACCCAGCCGGTCTTCTGCGATCCGTACACCCGCAACAGGATGACCGGCGGCATCATCCTGATCGATGAGGCGACGAGCGCTACGGTGGGCGCCGCCATGATCACCGAGGCGGGCTGAGGCCAGCCCTGCCGAGCTCAGCTCACGCCGAGCTCAGCTCACGGGGCGGTGATCGTCAGGATCGCCTCCGCGGTTGTGCTGCCGCGGGAGTTGCTGGCGACCACCAGGACCGGGTAGCGGCCGGGCGCCATGCGGCGCCCGGAGCTGCCATAGCCGTAGTAGGAGACCGTGACGGTGCCTGCCGCCCGGCCGGGCCGCGCTGTCTGGTGCACCACGGCGCCGCTTGCATCCAGGACGCAGATGGTGACGTCGGCAGCCTGATTCAGCGTGAAGGTCAGCTTGACGTGGCCGTGACCGTCGGCCACGAACGTCGCCGGGCTCGCGGCCAGCCCGGCGATGCCCGGGCCTGTCGGCCGCGGGGCTGCCTTAGCCGTGGGCGTCACGGCGGGCGCCAGCGGGACAGTGCTGCCCGAGTGCGCGACAACGCTGCGCCATGTGGCGATTGAGGCGGCGTCGTTCAGCTGCATCGTGGGGAATCCGGAGGAGTCGAACAGGGTGCCGAACAGGGCGCCGCTGCTCGCCAGGTAGCTGCCGACCTGGGTCAGCCACCCCGGCCGGCCTGTCGCAGTGCCCAGGGCGAACTCGGCAAAGCCGAAGGGCAGGCCCACGCTCTTGGACGCGGCCACTTCAGGGCCCATGAAATCCGCCGGCGGGGTCAGCTGCGGGTCGTGATTCTCCACGGTTCCGGCCGGGTAGGCGTCCCAGCCCAGGGTGCTGATGACTCCGCCGCTGGGGATGTAGTCCCTGAAGTTGCGGCCCGACGCACGATTGACGGTCCACGACGTCAGGATCAGGGTGGACTGGAGGTCGGCGTTGTGGGCCGCGTCCGCGAGCGCGACGATATGTGTCCACGCCGCCTTATAGGCGGACAGGGAGAACTCGCCGGCGGCGATGTGCGGCTCAGGCTCGTGGTAGTAGGAGTAGTAGATCGGGTGCCCGCTCGGAGCGGTATCGAAGAAGTGCGACAGCGCGGCATCGTCGGCGCCGGACAGGATCGCGCTCGGCAGCGCATTGAAGCTCACGATGACCGCCGAGGAGTTGATCCCTGGCGCCCCCGCGGTCCACGCGCTAGGGCTAGGCAGCCCGGGGTAGAAGACACGGATAATCGGCATGTGCCCGAACTGCGACGTCGCCCGCGCGAGGTCGGAGGGGTTCGAGGCCGAAGCCCCGTAGAGCGGGCCGTTCGCGTTGTTCGAGGTAAACAGGATGCTGTGCTTCTCGGCGTGCTGGATCGTGAGCGCGGCCCCCACTACCGCTGAGATGAGCCCTACGACGATGACCCACACGAATCGCGTCGGGCGAGCTGCCTTTGGCCGAGCTGATCTTCGCCGAGTTGCCTGTGACCGAGTTGCCTGTGACCGAATTACGTTTGGCGGTGCCGCGTTTGGCGGTGCCGCCTTTGGGCGTACCGCCGCCGGCTGAATTGCCGCGGGACTCCGTCGCGGCGTGGTGGGAGCGTCCCGCCCATTCTGGCGCGCTGCGTGCCTGCCATGGGGCAGATGTTCCACCACGGAACTCCTCTCCTTGGCCGCCTACCGGGTTAGCTGACGGGTTCGGGCTGGAGTAGCCCTACGGCGCATCCGGCCAGCTCGCGCGGGCACGACGCGCCGATTCACCCCAGGGGAAGTGGGTCCCCGGCTCCCTGGCCGCACCAGGGACTCGGCGGTGTTGCTGACTGCTCCGAGACGGGGCTGTCAACAGCGGGGTAACAGCGTTGCAGATTAATGGAACTGAGGTGTCACGGTAGTCAAAATCGCAGAACTTCTGCAATTACGGCCATGCGGCACGACAGAAGTGGATCTTCATTTATGGGTTCCTGGTCGTCTGCCGAGCATCCGCTCACTCAGTTCCGCCCGACGTATCCGCAGTTCACGACGCCTATCGACGCGGAGGTGAGCCGAGGTGGCCGAGACTGCTCAGGCGGGCCAGGCGGGTCAGGCGGCCCGAGTGGGCCAGGCGGCCCGAGTGGGCCAGGCGGCCCGAGTGGGGCAGACGGGCCGAGTGGGCCAGGCGGGCCGAGTGGGGCAGACGGGCCGAGTGGGGCAGGCGGGCCGAGTGGGGCAGGCGGGCCGAGTGGGGCGGGTGGATCAGACGGACCGAAGGTGCCGCGCGGCGCTAGCGCGGAGCGGGCCGCGGCCGGCCCCGGCCAGGCGCGGCCGGCTGACTGGTGCCGAGCCCATTGCCGTGGGCCAGGACCTGCCCATTGCCGTGCGGCAGGACCTGCCTCTAACCGTGCGCCAGGACCTGCCTGCGGACGACACGGGTATAGGGCATCACAGCTATTCAGCGCTATGGCGAAATTTGCGGGTTCCGGCTCATTTGGCTCTCATAACGTCAATAGCGAAAGGCCGGTGGTCATGGGTCAGGCAGGATCAGAAGGCGAGTGAGCGTGCCGCTGAAGAACCAGTGACAAACCACTGACGAAGCATTGAAAGCGGCGCATACTCTAGAGCAGGCGGGCGAGGGTCCCGCATGTCGGCGGGGCGCCGTCGGCGGCACCGGCCTGGCACGACGACCAGGCGCCGCCGGCCCGAGGGAGGTTGAGCCCGTGTCCACCCCACGCGCCGGCCGGGTCCGCGGTGGCTATGCGGAGCGCGCGATCGACGGCCGCGCATGACATCTCGCCTCCTGGTGTCGTGTGTTGCGGAGAACCGGCCGGACTGGCACTCGCGCGCCTACAACCTCGCCCTGTCGTGCCTGACCGTGCGCAGTGCATCCCCGGTGCGCTTCATCGCCAACTTCGTCGACGGGATTGACCCCGCGGCGGGGCGGCGGATCGAGAGTCTGGGGGCTGAGGTCCGCGTGGTCAGCCGGGTCGACCCACGCAATCCCTACCTCAATAAGCTGCGCATGCTCGAGCTGGGGCCGGCCGGCGATTTCGACGTGCTCGCGGCCCTCGACTGCGACACGATCGTCGTGCGCGACCTCAGCCCGCATCTGTCGCCAGATTCCGTCGGCGCCAAGCCAGCCGATGTGGACCGCCTGACGCCGGAGCAGTGGCGCCGGCTCTATGATGCGCTCGGCATGGCCCAGCCGACCGGGACGTTCATCGCGACGAGCAGCGGCCAGCGCATGGGCCCCTATTTCAATAGCGGCGTCCTGCTCGTGCCGCGCGCGTACTGCGCGCCGCTGCTCGACGCCTGGACCGAGATGACCGAACGGGTCCTGGCGGTCTACCGCGAGCATCCGGCGATCATCCCCGAGCAGTGGCGCTTCCACCTCGACCAGTACGCCCTCGCGTGCGCTCTCGCGGCGGCCGCCATCCCGGTCCGCGGCCTGCCGAGCGAGCTCAACTATCCGACCCACGTCCGTGTCCGCGCTGCCGCCGGCCGCCGAATCGAGCCTGTGATCCTGCACTATCACAAGAACGTCACCGCGGGCGGGTTCCTCACCCGCTCGCGCAGCAAGGAACTGAACTGCGACCTGCACGCCTTCAATCTGCGGCGAGCCGCCGCGCTCGGCATCGCCTACACCAGGCTGCCGCGGCTGCCGGTGAAGGCGCGCGTGCGCCGCAGCCTGCTGCGCGGCCGCAGGATCGCGCGCGCGGCGGCGCAGGGCGCGCGCAGCAGGATCCCGGCACGCGCCGGCACCTGAGCATGAGCGGAGAGCCAGCGGCGGACCCGCGGCATCCAGCCGACATCGAGGCGCCAGCCAGGACGCTGCCGATGGCGGCCGTGGTGGCCGCGCTGAAAGACGGTGTGGGCCTGGTGACGGTCGCCCGGCGCGGGACGCTGAACCTGGTCGGCGCGGGCGTGAACGGCCTGCTCAGCTTCGTGCTGGTGGTCATCGTCACCAGAATGCTGCACGCGGCCGGAGCCGGCGTTTTCTTCGAGGCCACGTCGATCTTCATGCTCGCAGGCACCGTCGCGAAGTTCGGCTCAGATACCGGCCTGGTGCGTTTCATCTCGCGTGACCGCGCGCTGCACGCTCCCGGTCAGATCCGCCGTCATCTCCTCGCCGGTACCGTGCCGTCGGCCGTCATCGGGCTGGTGTGCGGCGCCCTGCTGTTCTGGCTCGCGCCCGAGGTCGCCGCGCACTTCGTGATCGGGGCCAGGCTCCGGCGCAACCCAGAGCTAGTGCTGATGATCCGGGTGCTCGCGCCGTTCCTGCCGGTGTACGTGACCTACCTGAACGGGCTCGCGGCGACCAGGGGCTTCGGCTCGATGGTGCCCACCAACGTCGTTGACCGGCTCGCGATCTCAGCGCTGCAGCCCGTGGTCGTCTTCGCCGCCGCGGACCTGGCCCTCGGCGGCGGGGCAGTCGCGGCCGCCTGGGTGATGCCCATGCTCATCGGGCTCATTCCGATCGCATTCTGGCTGCGCCGGCTCGGGCGGCAGGCCGGTGTCTCCGTCGGTCCGCGCGTCGGCCCCGGCGCGCTGGCGGGGACCCCGGGCCGGGATTTCTGGCGTTTCGCCGCGCCCCGCGGGATCGCGAGCATCTTCCAGATCGGCCAGGACCGGATCGGGATCCTGCTTGTCGGTGGCCTCAGCACGGCGGCGGGAGCCGGGGTGTTCGCGGCGGCGGCGCGCTGGCTCATCGCCGGGAGCTTCTTCAGTGATGCGCTCAACCAGGGGATGCAGCCGACGATGGCCGAGCACCTCGCGCGGCGCGATTACTCCAGAGCCGGTCACCTCTACCAGGTCTCGACCGGATGGACGGTGCTCATCTCGGGACCGATGTACCTTACGATGGCGATCTTTCCCTCGGTCCTGCTGCGGCCGTTCGGTCATGGCTTCCACGGCGGGGCGCTGACCCTCAGCGTGCTGGCGATCGCCGCGTTCGCCGGTGCCGCCACCGGATCGGTGACCGTCATCCTGCTCATGGGCGGCAAGAGTTCCTGGAACCTGATCAATACGAGCGCGGCCCTGTCCGCCGATCTGGTCATCGGGATCATGCTGATCCCGCATCTCGGCCTGCTTGGCGCCGCCATCAGCACCGACGTCGGCCTGCTCATCGCCAACTTGCTTCCCGTCGTGCAGGTGTACCGGCTCTACCGCATGCACCCGTTCGGGGAAGGGTTCCGGGTGGCCATGGCCGCGAGCCTCGGCTGCTTCGCCCTCATCGGCATCGTGATCCGCCTCCGCTTCGGCCAGTCGCTGCCGGCGGCACTTCTCTACGGCGTGTCGAGTTGCTGCGCCTACGCCCTGGTGGTGTGGCGCACGCGCGACGCGCTCCAGCTAACGGGCCTGAAAGGCATGGTCCCGGCCGGCGTGCGCCGGTATACCACCGGTAGCGGGCGGCACCGACGGTGATCGGCTGCCTGAATTACTAGACTTACCGTTTACTACCGAAATCTCATGCTGTCAGTGTCGCTGACCTGACACTTCATGAGCTGGCATGCTCACGACGGTCCGTACCATGTTTGTTCGCAGGGCGGCCAAAGTTGTGAACCGTCCTGTTTGGCTACGCGTCATCCCTATAAGGTCGATCCGAGATGACCGTCGGCTGCGAGTCGACGTAGCGGCGGACGGCGGTGCAGCGGCATCGGGTCAGGCACGTTTTGCTTCGAGCGACCAGTCTCAAACGGCCGTGAGCGTGCTGTCCCGAATGGCGTGCGCCTGCACCTGCCGGGCCGCGCATCATCCTCAGGACCGTGAAGGGAAGCACGTGCCGCTTAGCCACACTGCGCCAGCCCCCGCCGGGCACGCGTGGCTTCTTGATGTCCTCGTGGGCAGGACATCAACGGTGACCTGGGCCGCCGCGGGCGAGCTTCCGGACGGCTTCGAGCTTGCGCAGCAGCTTGCCGTCCTGCCGGCCGGGCCGGGCCGGAGCTTCATGGTGTCGCTCGCCGCGCGCGCCGGCGCGTCCTGCGCTCTGACCTCCTACAATGCGCTCCGTTCACCGCGCAGGCGGGTCGCTCGCAGGGTGCTCGGCATCGGGTTGCGCACGGGACTCGCGCAGCCCTTGCTGACCAGCAAGATCGACATCGGGACAGCGGCCGGCGCGACTGGTGAGCAGCGGGCGGGCGCCTTGCTCAGCGAGCACCTGAGCCGGCTGCTGCGCGTCGGCCCGGTCGTCATCGCCATCGGCGGCGGCGGCGGCCCGTACCGCAAGCCGGTCGTGCAGGTCTTCAGTGCGGGCGGGACGCCGCTGGCCTACGTCAAGGTCGGCTGGAACGACTGGACGCGCGAGGCGGTCGGCCGTGAGGCCGCTGCCCTGCGCGCGTGCGCGGACCGCCCGATGCGGCTCGGCGTGCCGGCCCTGCTGCATCATTGCACCTGGCGCGGCCTTGATCTCGTTGTTACCGCCCCGCTCCCCGCGGGCGTCCGGCGGGTGCGCACAGGCTCGCGGCTCCCGGACGTCGAACTGCTCCGCGAGATCAGCGAGCTCTCCCGGCCGCTCGCCGGAGAGCTCGGCACGAGCCCCTGGTGGCTCGGCCTGCGGGCCAGGATCATGGCCGGCGTGGCCGACCCTGCGACCCGCGGCAGGCTCGCACGGGTAGCGGACCGCATCGAGGGATCGCATGGCCGCACTCCGCTGGCGTTCGGGGCCTGGCATGGCGACCTCGTGCCGTGGAACCTCGCCCGGCTTGGCACCCGCCTGTATGCGTGGGACTGGGAGAGCAGCACGCCGGACTCGCCGGTCGGATTCGACGCGCTGCACTTCCATTTCCAGGTGGCATTCGTCGGCCGTCAGTCCTGCCTGGATGAGGCGGTAGCACTCGCGGAGCGCAACGCTCAGCCCGCGCTCGCCGCGCTTGGCGTCACGGCGGAGACTCGCGACCTGGTTGCCACCCTGCACCTGGTCGAGCTGGCCGTCCGGCATGAGGAGGCGCGCAGCAGCGCCGGTGACATTGATGGCCGTTTCTCCCCGGCCGCACTGCGGCTGCTCGAGCGGGCGCCGGCGCTCCCGCCCGGCCCGGCGCGCCTGCAATTCGCGGGGCGGCCGGCATGAAGGTCATGCTGGTCTGCTCATCGGGCGGCCATCTCGCGCAGCTGCACCGGCTGCGGCCCTGGTGGCAGGAGCATGAGCGCACCTGGGTCACTTTCGCGGGTGCGCAGGCGGACTCGCTGCTCCGGGGCGAGGCAGTGGTGCCGGCGTTCGCCCCGACCACGCGCAACATCCCGAACGCCCTCAGGAATCTCCGCCTGGCGATGAGCCTCATTCCCGCTGAGCGGCCTGACGTGGTCATATCCGACGGTGCCGGCGTCGCGTTCCCGTTCTTCCTGGTCGCCAGGGCGCTAGGGGTCCGTACCGTCTACGTGGAGGTCTACGACCGGATTACCAGGCCGACATTGACCGGCCGGCTCTGCTACCCGTTCACTGAGCTGTTCCTGCTGCAGTGGCAGGAGCAGCTGACGGACTATCCTCGCGGCCAGGTGATCGGGTGTCTGATATGACGGCGCCGGCAGCCGGCAGCACGGGCGCGGTCGCGGCACCGCGCGTCGTGGTGACCGTCGGTACCGACCACCATCCGTTCGACCGGCTGATTGAGTGGATCAACGAGTGCCTCGGGCAGCATCCCGAGCGCAGCGCTGCGTGCTTCGTGCAGGCGGGCACCGCAACGGTCACGCCGGTGTGCCCGGCGTCGCGCTTCCTTGACACCGAGAAACTCGGCGCGCTGCTGGACGGGGCGGACGTGATCGTCAGCCATGGCGGCCCCGGATCGATCTCGAGTGCATGGGCCAGGGGACATGTGCCCATCGTCGTGCCGCGCCTGCGCCGGCTCGGCGAGCATGTTGACGACCATCAGGTCGACTTCTGCGTCAAGTTCGCCGAACTCGGGCGCATCCGGCTCGCACAGACGCCGGCGGCATTCGCCGAGTTTCTCGATGAGGCGGCACGCGACCGGCGGGGGTTCCGCGCCACCGGGCTCGAGGGCGACGTCAGCGCGACTGTCGAGCGCTTCGCGGCGCTCATCGACGAGCTTGTCGCCAGGCCGCCGCGAAGGCCCCTGCTGGTTCACCGGGCCCGGCGAATGCGCGCTAGGCCGCAGACCGACAACGTCATCCCGGCTGCCATCGGCAGCCTGCCGCCGGGGCTTAACCCGGCAGTGAGTACGAACTGGCACGCAACCGGCTCGCCGGCCTGCGCCAGTCTCCCTGGAACGGCTAACGAGGAGCAGGAATGAAGATGAGGGCTCTGTTTGGGGGCAGCACCGCGCTGGCGCTTGCCGTCGCGGCGGTGGCTGCGCTGCCGGCGCTGTCGGCGTCGGCGGCGCCGGCCGCCACCGCGGTCACGGCGAGGCCGATGACGACGGGCAGCGGCCGCGGTCAAAACCTCAGCTCGACCGTCGCGTTCTCCTGGCAGACCAACAGCACGGTCTGGGCGATCGCCGCGGCGGCCGGCGCGGTGTATGTCGGCGGTCAGTTCACCGCGGTCCGGCCGCCGGGCGATGCCGCGGGCAAGGGCAACGTCACGCGCACCTACCTGGCCAAGTTCAACGCCAAGACCGGCAAGCTGCTGACGTTCCATCCGACCCTCGACGGGGACGTCAGGGCACTGGCGGTATCGCCGAACGGCAAGACCCTCTATGTCGGCGGCGCCTTTACCCATGTCACCATGCCGGGCGCCAAGAAGGCGTTCCGCGAGCGTCTCGCGGCCTTCAGCACCGTCACCGGCGCCCTGAGCACGACCTGGCAGCCCACCGCGAACTCCAAGGTGCTGGCGATCGACGCGTCCGGCTCGAGCGTCTACCTCGGCGGCGACTTCACCTCGCTCGACAGCCAGCCGCGCAGCCATGCGGGCGCCGTGAGCACCGGGGGCGGCCTGCTGCCATGGGCGCCTCAGCCCAACGGCTCGGTTACCTCCGTCGCCGCCGCTGACTCGCGAGTCCTGGTCGGCGGCTACTTCACCCAGATCGACGGCGTGACCCAGCAGGCCATCGGATCGACGGACCCGAAATTCGGCGCACACGAGCCGTGGGCCGCCACAATCGTCCCCAACCGGGCCGGATGCACGTCCGTCGTGAAGGACATCGTCGTCCAGGGCGCCACCGCCTATATCGCCAATGAGGGCTCCGGCGGCGGCTGCTTCGACGGCACCTGGGCCGCGAGGGTCAGCAACGGCGCTCTGGTCTGGGAGAACGAGTGCCTGGGCGCGACCCAGGCGCTGGCCATCGTCAACAACTGGCTGTACAAGGGCTCGCACGCGCACGACTGCGCCTACACCGCGGGTGGCTGGCCGCAGGTACCCAATCCCGCGGGCGGCAACTTGACCCACCGGCTGCTCGTTCAGTCACTCGCCAACGGCACGCTCGGGCACTGGACGCCGACCACCAACGGCAACAACCTCGGCCCGCGCGTGATGGCCACCGACGGCACGCGGCTCTTTGTCGGCGGGGAGTTCACGACCGTGAACGGTCGGCCGCAGCAGGGGTTCGCCCGCTTCGCTCCGACCCCCGACGCCACCACGCCCGGACGTCCCGCCAGGCCCACCGTGACCAGCACCTCGGCAGGCGTCGAGTCCGTGACGTTCGCCGCCGTGAGCGACCGCGACGACGGCACGCTCACCTACACGATCTACCGCCGCGGGCGCACCAGGCCGATCGCCAGGCTGACAGCCACGTCCTGGCCCTGGGCGCTGCCCGTGCTGCATTTCCGCGACACCGGCCTTCGCCACGGTTCCAGGCACGCCTACCGGGTCTCGGCCAGTGACGGCACCAGCACCTCGGCCAGGTCGCCGTGGTCCACGTCGGTGAAGGTCGCCTCGAAGAGCCCGTCGGTCAGCTACTCGCGGGCGGTCCTGAACAGCAAGCCATCCTTCTTCTGGCCCCTCAGCCAGAAGACAGGCACCACCGCGACGGACGCGACGACGCACCACCTCAACGGCATCTACGAGCCGGGCACGAGCCGCGGCGTGGCCGGGCCCATCACCGGAAGCAAGATCACCGCGACCGGGTTCAACGGCCGGTCGGGCCTGGTGACCTCGGCCAGCCAGGTACCGCATGCGCCGCAGGCCTTCTCGATCGAGGGCTGGTTCAAGACCACGACCGACAGGGGCGGCAAGCTCATCGGGTTCGGCAGCAGCCAGACTGGCATGAGTTCCGCCTTCGACCGTCAGATCTACATGATGAACGACGGCCAGCTCGTGTTCGGCGTGCGGAACGGGTCCGGGCAGATCAAGGTCATCGAGTCGAGCCACGTCTACAACAACGGCAAGTGGCACTACGTGGTCGCGACGCTCAGCACGACGGCAGGCATGACCCTGCGTATCGACGGCGGGCTGGCCGGCAAGAACTCCACGACCTCGACCGAGGACTACAGCGGCTTCTGGCGCGTCGGCGGCGATAACCTCGCCGGCGGCTGGAACCTGGATCCCTGGGGCAGTAACAGTCAGGGGACCACGCAGCCCAACAGCTACTACTTCAGCGGGGACATCGGCGACGTCGCCGTGTACCCGGTCGCCCTGACGGCGTCGCAGGTCGCGGCACACTACGCGGCCAACGCGCGCAGCCACTAAGGCTGGCGGACCGTCCGCCAGCACTCGAGTACATCCCAGCAACAGCAGTTCCGCAGGAAGCCACGAATGTGCCGATGGTGAGCGAGATCGCGACGCAGCTGTCTTCAGCGAGCCGGTTGGCCAGCCGCTCAGTGCGCTGGCCAGGATCGCGGGCGTCGCGCTCATCGCCACCACCGGCACGTGGCCGGGGGGCCATCGTCATCGCTGGCAGGCGGCCTCCCGAGGCGGCCGCATAGCGTGACGCCACTGCGGGCAGACTCCACGAGCGGACGCTCGCCCGGCTGCGGCCGGCGCCGCCGATGCCGCTCGCCGTCTCCCGCCGGGTCCCGCTGGTGCCGCGCATTGCGCTTCAGGAACGGGATCGACCCAGACGTCAGCGCTCAGCCGGCCGTCTAGAATCTGTCCACGCTCAGCGCCTGACGGAGGACTCCAGCACATGGCAACTCGACAACCGCAGGGTCAGGATGATTTCGCGGGCGAGCCGCGCTCCGTTGACCTGCGCGATTACGGGCTGGTCCTGCGCCGCCGCCGGGCGATCATCCTGGTGATGATCCTACTCGGTGCTGCTCTCGGATATGGATATGGGCAGTACTCGGGTCACTCGTACGCGGCGACCGCAGGGGTGATCGTCGCCCCGCTCAGCCAGGGCCCGCTGAACCCGGTGACGCAGCCTAACCTACAGGTCCCCATGAGCACCGAGCAGGAGGTCGCGCAGTCCGCCCCGGTCGCCGTGCTGGCCGCCAGGCTGCTGCACAGCACGGTGTCAGATGCGCAGGCGAATGCGGAGCTGTCGAAGCACCTGAGCGTCGCTGTCCCTCAGCTCTCCGACCTGTTGCAGCTCACCTGGCGGGCCAGCACCCCCCAGGCAGCGCAGCAAGGCGCGAACGCCGCCGCGGCTGCCTACCTGGAGTTTCGCCACCGCGAGCTGCTGGGCCAGGTCACGCGTCTCAACACGAGCCTGACCAAGCAGGTCGCGAACCTGCAGCGCCTGATCAAGATCGCGTCGGCGCAGCAGAGTGCGGCGCCCACCGGCTCCGGCCAGCGCCAGACGCTCGGATCCAAGCTCGGCCAGCTCAATACCGAGCTGAAGGCGGCCGCCGGCATGCTCGCATCCCTGCCCTCCTATGACGCCAGCGGCGGCACCGAAATCCAGGCGGCGCGGCCGCTCAGTCCCGCCGGGCTCGGCAACGTGGTCATCATCGTTCTCGGTGCGCTGCTCGGACTGCTCGCGGGAGTCGTCATTGCCTTTGTCCGGGATGGCCTGGACGACAGGGTGCGTGACCAGGCGGTGCTGGAGCGCAAGCTCGGCACGGCAACCCTGGCTGTGCTGCCCGGCGTCAGAAGCCGCCGCGGCGGGACCGCTGCCGGAGACGGGGGGCAGGCACAGCGCGGCCACGCGGTGATGACGGTCACGCGGCCGGGCAGCCGGACCGCGGACGCGATCAGGTCCCTGCGAGCGACACTGGTCGCGATGGGCGCGGGCCGGAACCTGCGCGTGATCGTCGTGGTCGGGGCCGACGGCAGCGTGTCCTCCAGTCACATCGTCGCCGAGCTCGGCGTCGCGCTGGCCGAATCGGGCCGCCGGACACTGCTCGTGGCTACCGATATCCGTAACTCGGCCCTGCCGCGGATCTTCGACCTGCCCAATACCACCGGGCTGACCAACCTTCTCGCCGGCGACGCAGACGATGTGCTCACGCAGCACCCGAAATACGTGAGCGGGGTCGCCCTGTCGGCCGCCGTTGCCCAGCGACTGGCGCTCATCTCGAACGGGCCCCGGCTCATGCAGCCACTGTCCGTGCTCGATTCCAAGATGATGGTCGGGCTACTGAGGAGCCGGCGCGAGTCGTACGACTTCGTGGTGCTCGACTGCCCGCCGGCCGACAATGCCGCCGACTTCGCGGTGCTCGCGAGCCTGGTCGACGGGGTCGTGGTGGTCGCCTTCGAAGGCCGCAGCAAGGGCCGGATCCTCCTGGACGTGCGCAATCGGCTCGACCGGGTCGGGGCGCACATCATCGGCGGCGTCTTGGTGGTCAGGAGCCGGGCTCTGGCCGGCGTCCGGAACCGGCCCGACCCTAGCGATGCGAACATCATCAACGGCGCCTTCCCGGCTAGTCGGCCGGATCACCCCGCGCCGGCGCGCGCCCATGGATCGAAGCCAGCACGCAGGCCCGGGTCGGCGGCAGCACCTGACCGGCGTGATGTCGCCCCGTCCGACCGCCGTGACGTCCCGCCGGAGCGCCGTGATGTTGCGCCGCCGGAGCGCCGTGATGCTGCGCCGCCGGAGCGCCGTGATGCTGCGCCGCCGGAGCGCCGTGATGTTGCGCCGCCGGAGCGCCGTGACGGTGCGCCGCCGGACCGCCGTGATGTTGCGCCGCCGGACCGGCGTGACCTCATGCCGTCCGACCGGCGTGACCTTGCGCCCAGGGAGCCGCGCAGGCTCGCGAGCCCGCCATCGTGACCACGCCCCTGGTCTTCGTGGGCGGCTCGGCGCGCAGTGGCAGCACCCTGCTGGAGCGGATGCTGTCCGGCTTGCCGGGGTACTGCCCGGTCGGCGAGCTGGTGTTCATCTGGGAGCGAGGCCTGAAGCGCAACGATCGCTGCGGCTGCGGCGAGCGCTTTCGCGAATGCGCGTTCTGGAATCAGGTAGGCGACGCGGGCTTCGGCGGCTGGAGCCAGGTAGATGTCAACGAGGCAGCCTGGCTGCGATCCACCATCGATCGCCACCGCAACCTTGACCGCATCGCCGGGCTCCGCCGCCGCGGCAGCCTCGATGCCGCGTTGACTGCCTACACGGCGCTCACGGATCGGCTGTACCAGGCCGTACGCGAGGTTTCGGGTGCCTGCGTCATCGTCGACTCGTCGAAGCACGCGAGTTACGCGCTCCTGCTGCGGGATCTCCCGAGCTTCGAGATGCGGCTGGTCCATCTCATCCGGCGCAGCCATGGCGTGGCCCACTCCTGGTCCAGGCAGGTACCCAAGCCGGGTGTCGGCGACGGCAGCGGCTTCATGAGCGTGCACCCGCCGGCCTGGTCCGTTGGCCTCTGGATCGCCGACAACCTCCTGTACGACGCCATCGCCCGGCAGGTGCCGCGGGCGACCAGGATCCGATACGAGGACGTGATCGCCGACCCGCGCGCGCAGCTGCTGCGGATCGTCGACGAACTCGGCCTGCCGGCGGCCGACCGGGCGCTCGGCTTCCTTGACGGTGCCTCGGCCGAGCTCACCGCCACCCATGCGTTTTCCGGCAACCCGATGCGTTCCCATCAGGGACGTGTCGCCCTGCGCGCCGACGACGACTGGCGCCTGTCCATGAGCGGCCCCCGCCGCGCGCTGATCAGCGCGGCCACCTGGCCGCTGCTCCTGCGTTACGGGTACTCGATCGCGCCCGGCGCGGACCCGCGCCCATGAACGGGCCTCGCCTGCCAGTCACCTGGCCGATCGTTGTGCTGTTCGTCGCCTTCCCGCTCTGGTGGGTTCTCGGCGTGAGCGCCTTTATCTGGCCGATCGTCGCCGGCCCGATGCTGCTGGCCCTCATCTGGCGGCGGCGGACGCGCGCGCCGGTCGCGATGATCGCGTGGCTCGCGTTCATCAGCTGGGTGCTGCTGTCAGGCCTGCAGATCAAGACCGGGACGACGGTCCTGACCTTCCTCTACCGGTTCTCCCTGTACACGGCCGCCGGCATCCTGTTCCTCTACGTCTACAACATGCCGCGCTCGCACCGGCTGGACACCAAGGTGCTGCGCGGCCTCACCATCTTCTGGATGATCGTGATCGTCGGCGGCTACACGGGCATCCTGCTGCGCAGCTACACGTTCACACCGCCCTTCGAGCACCTGATTCCGCACGGCCTGCGCACGAAGCCATTCGTCCAGGAACTCGTCCAGCCGGTGTTCGCGCAGGTGCAGGGATTCCTCGGCTACCCGATCCCCCGGCCCGCGGCGCCGTTTGCCTATACGAACAACTGGGGCGGCAACATCGCGGCGCTCACCCCGGTGGCCTTCGCGTCGATCGCCGTCGCGGGCCGGGGACCGTGGCGCAGGCTCATTGTGGCCATGCTGGTCGCCTCGCTCGTGCCGATGGTCTTCTCGCTGAACCGCGGCATGGTCCTGAGCCTGGCGATCGGCATCCTGTATGTGACCGTGCGGCTCGCGCTGCGCGGCCACCTCGGCGCGCTGGCATCGCTCCTGGTCGTCACTACCCTGATGGTGACCGTCGTGGCCTTGACGCCGCTCGGCCACCTCTTCCTGTCGGGCATCTCGAGCACTCATGGCAACAGCAACAACACCCGGCTCACCCTGTACCAGGAGGCGAGCGCTGGCGCCGGCGCGTCCCCGCTGTTCGGGTACGGCGCCCCGAAAACTGCTGTCGGCCAGGTGGCAGGCCCGGCGATCGGCACCCAGGGCCAGTTCTGGCTGGTGCTGTACTCGCATGGCTACCCGGCACTCGTCTTCTTCATCGGGTTCGTTCTGGCGGTGCTCTGGCAGACCCGCCGCGCGCGCGGCACGGTCGGGCTGTGGCTGCACACGGTGCCGCTCGTGGCGCTCTCGCAGATTGCCTTCTATGGCTGGCTGCCGGTCGAGCTGCAAGTGGTCATGGTTGCCGCCGCGCTGGCCTACCGGCGCTGCGGCGGGCCGCCGGAGGTGCCTTCAGGCGCACGGGCGCCGGCTCTTGCGCAATCGCGCCCGGCCGGCGCGCAGCTCGTCAGCGCTGGCCGCCATGGCGCGCCCGCGGCGGGCACGCGATAGCAGCATGAGGAGCCAGCTGGCACGGCTGGCGGCGTAGACGATAGGGGCACATAGCGATGCAGCCGGCCATCCGGGCCGTAAACCACGCGGCGCGCGACGCCGGCAAGATCGCGCTGCGCCGTTACGGCGAGGTCACCTCGGGCCTGCGGGGCGAGCCCGGCTTCGTCATCATCGGCGCCAAGCGCGGCGGGACCACCTCGCTCTACAACTACCTGCTCGAACATCCGTCGGTCGCACCGCTGTTCCCCGGCCGCCAGCGGATCAAGGGCGCGCACTACTTCGACTCGGAGTATGCCCGCGGCCCCCGCTGGTACCGCTCGCATTTCCCGCTCGAGGTCGGCGGCCGCCAGATCTCGCGGCCACGGGCCTCGCCCGTGATCACCGGCGAGGCGAGCCCTTACTACCTGTTTCACCCGCTCGCGGCGCAGCGCCTGGCGCGCGATGTTCCCGGCGCGCGGCTGATCGTCGTGCTGCGCGACCCGGTGGAACGCGCGTACTCCCATTACAAGGAACGAGCCAGGCACGGCGCCGAGCCGCTGAGCTTCGAGCAGGCGCTGGCGGCCGAGCCGGCCAGGCTGCGCGGGGAGGCGGAGCGGATCGCGGCGGAGCCCGGCTATCGCAGCGCGGAACACGAGGACCATTCCTACCTGGCGCAGGGCCGCTACCTTGATATGCTCCCGCGCTGGTTCGCTCTGTTCGGCCGGGAGCAGTTCCACATCGTGGCGAGCGAGGACTTTTACGCGGACCCGGATCGGGTCGTCAACGACGCGTGGTCATTCCTTGGCCTCGCGGCCGGCCAGCTCCGGAGCCGGACGCGGCACAACTACCATCCGGCTCCGGACTTCCCGCCGGAGACGCGCCAGCGCCTGCAGCGCGGGTTCGCCGCGCACAACCGCGACCTCGAGCACCTGCTCGGGCGCGCCTTGCCCTGGCCGGCGAGCACGCATCCGGTCCGCCCGGTCCGCCCGGGAGCGCCCCGCTGGCCTGCGGTGAGCGTGGTAGTCGCCACCCGCGACCGTCCCGCGCTGCTCGAGCGGGCCGTCCGGAGCATCATGAGCCAGTCCTACCCGGGCGACATCGAGTGCACGGCCGTCTTCGACCAGAGCGCGCCAGCCGCCGTGACGGTCGAGGAGTCCGCCGGACGCGAGCTGCGCCTGATGACCAATACCCGCAGCCCCGGCCTGGCCGGCGCCCGCAACACCGGGATAGGCGCGAGCGACGCTGCGCTGGTCGCGTTCTGCGACGACGATGACGAATGGGACAGCGACAAGCTCCGGCTTCAGATCGAGCGGCTCCAGTCCGCCGGAGCGGAGTTCGTCGGGTGCGGAGTGCGCATCCACCACGCCGGCCGCGTGATCACGCGAGTGCCGCCTCCTTCGGTCGACCTGAGCCAGCTCGTCCGCGAGCGAGTCACCGCACTGCACCCCTCGACCTTCGTCATGCGCCGCGACGCCCTCGACGCACTCGACGGAATCGGGCTTGTCGATGAGCAGATCCCCGGCAGCTACGGTGAGGACTACGACTGGCTCTTGCGCGCGGCACGCAGACGGCCGATCGCCTCGGTGCAGCAGCCGCTGGTCGACGTGTACTGGCACGAGCAGTCCTTCTTCGCCGAGCGCTGGGAGGCCATCGCCGACGCGCTCTCCTACCTGCTCGGCAAGCATCCTGAGCTCTCGTCGGACCGGCAGGGGCTGGCCCGCATCCAGGGCCAGATCGCGTTCGCCCAGGCCGCCCAGGCGCGACGGCCGGCCGCACGGCGAGCCAGCTGGCGCGCGCTGCGCAACAACCCGCTGGAGCGCCGGGCGTACCTGGCGCTGGCGGTCGCGTCGGGCCTCATCCCGGCGGCATCGGTAGTCCGGGCGGCGAACCGCCGCGGCCGCGGCATCTGAGCCGGCCAGGGCACGCCGCGGCACCTCTCGCCCCGATGGCAGAGGCCGGGAGATATGGTCCAGCTACGGCTACCCAGGGAGGCTCCATGCCCGATCTTCACGATCTCCGCGAGTTTGCTGCCCTCGCCCGGGTGAACGGACTGCAGTTGTCGCCCGACGGGACCTGGCTGGCCGCGCCGGTGCAGACGCTCAGCGGCGACGGGAAGAAATACGTCACCAGCATCTGGCGGATCAGCACCGATCAGGGCAGGGCGGCGGTGCGGCTGACCCGCAGCGCCGAGGGCGAGGCAGGCCCGGTGTTCCTGCCCGATGGTTCCCTGCTGTTCATCTCCAAGCGGCCCGAGCCGGCCACCACGCCCGATGACGAGACAGGCGGCGACCAGCCGGCCCTGTGGCTGCTGCCCGCCGGGGGCGGCGAGGCGAGCAGGATCACCGCACCGCCGGGTGGCGTGACAGGCGTGGCTGCCGCACGGGACGCCCCGTCGGTACTCATCGCCGCCCCGGCCTTTCCCGGAACGGCGGGCGCCGACGAGGACGCCAAGCGCCGCAAGGCGCGCAAGGATGCCGGTGTGAGCGCCATCCTGCACGAATCCGGGCTGCTCAGGTACTGGGATCATGATCTCGGGCCAGACTGCCTGCGGCTGCTGGCCTGCCAGGTCGATGGCACGGCAGGAGAGCCAGCGGACTCCGCTGAGCCGCGTGACCTGACGCCCGACCCCGGCCGCGCACTCGATGAGCAGTCCTTCGAGCTCTCTGGTGACGGATCCCTGGCCGTCACCGGCTGGTCCGTGCTCGAGGCGGCGGGCAGCATGCGCGACGAGGTCGCTGTTATCGACATGGCCACCGGCGACCGCCGCACGCTGCTGGCCGAGGCCGGCGCCGACTTCGATGCCCCGCGAGTCTCGCCTGACGATCGGCTGGTCCTGGCGATTCGCTCCCAGCATGACAGCTATGAGCGGCCGGGCGACGTCACGCTGGTCGTGGCCGCCCTGGACGGGAGTGACTCCGCCAGCCATCGTGACCTGCTGCCCGGCTTCGACCGCCGCCCCGCCGAGGCGGCCTGGGCGCCGGACTCCGGCTCGATCTACTTCACGGCCGACGACCACGGCAGGCGGCCGGTCTTCCGCGCCGACCTGACCAGCGGCGAGGTCACCAGCGTGACCACGGACAACGGGGCCTATGTCAGCCTCTGCCCGGCGCCCGACGGGCGCACCCTGTACGCGCTGCGCGCGGCCGTGAACGAGCCGCCCACTCCGGTC
>Ga0209871_1000010_pt1 | contig 58708 bp, 53 predicted proteins | sample OrgsoiDNA2013045_FD_185795 | JGI IMG/M metagenome (GOLD analysis project Ga0209871, IMG submission 185795) | Permafrost soil microbial communities from the Arctic, to analyse light accelerated degradation of dissolved organic matter (DOM) -... | ecosystem: Environmental > Terrestrial > Soil >... | reverse complement strand
GGAACAGGTCGCGGAGAGGTCCGGGCTGAGCGTGCGGGCGATCAGCGATATTGAGCGCGGCCGCGCCGCCCGCCCGCACCGCAGCTCGCTCGAGCTGCTCGCGCGCGCCCTGGAGCTGCCCGGCGGGGCCGGTGAGGACGTCGCGCCCGCGGCAGGGGCAGATCCCGGCGGCAACGACGCCACGGTAATCCCGGCCGCGCCTCAGCAGCTGCCGGCCGCGGTGCCGTATTTCGTCGGCCGGGCCGATGAGCTTAAGGCGCTGGCCGGCATTCTTGATGAGCCGCCAGGCCCCGGCGGATCGGTGATGATCACTGTCATCAGCGGGACAGCTGGCGTCGGCAAGACCACGCTGGCGATGCACTGGGCGCATATGGTGGCTGGCCGCTTCACAGACGGCCAGCTGTACGTCAACCTGCGCGGCTTTGACCCATTCAGGGCGCCGGTCACGCCCGCGGACGCGGTCCGCAGGCTCCTGGAGGCCCTGGAAGTCCCGGCTGAGCGGATCCCGCCCGGCCCGGAAGCCCAGGAAGGGCTGTACCGCAGCCTGATCGCGGGCAAGCGGATCCTCATTGTCCTGGACAACGCCCGCGACGCCGATCAGGTGCGTCCCCTGCTGCCGGGCAGCGGCACCTGCGCGGTGGTGGTGACCAGCCGGAATCAGCTGACCGGCCTGGCCGCGGCTGAAGGTGCCGGGCAGGTCTGCCTGGATGTGCTTTCCCGCGACGAGGCACGGGACCTGCTGAGCCTGCGGATGGGGGCGGAGCGGCTGACGGGTGAGCCGGAGGCCGTGGACACGCTGATCGGGCTGTGCGCGCGGCTGCCGCTCGCACTGAGCATCGCCGCTGCCAGGGCGGCCACGCACCCGGCTTTCCCGCTCGCTGTGCTGGCCGGCGAGCTGCAGCAGGCGGGGAACACGCTGGATGTCCTGGACGGCGGAGATGCCGCCAGCAATGTCCGGGGGGTGTTCTCCTGGTCCTGCAAGCACCTGAGCGAGCCGGCGGCACGGATGTTCCGGCTGCTGGGCGTGCCCGAGGGACCGGACATCTCCCTCGTGGCCGCCGCCAGCCTGGCCGGGCTGCGGCCCGGGCGGGCACGCCCGATCCTGGGCGAGCTGACCCGCGCGAGCCTGCTGACCGAGCACGCTCCGGGCCGGTTCGCCTTCCACGACCTGCTGCACGCCTACGCCGCCGAGCAGAGCCGCGCGCGCGACAGCAGCGCGGTGGTCAAGAAGGCCCGGCGGCGCCTGCTTGACCACTACCTGCACACCGCCCGCGACGCCGACAAGCTGCTGTACCCCACCCGCCGGCCCATCACCGTGACTCCCCCGCAGCCCGGCGTGACCCTTGACGACGGCCTCACTAGCTACAGCCGGGCACTGGCCTGGTTCGACACCGAGCACCAGGTACTGCTCGCCGCGATCAGCCTGGCCGCCTGCAGCGGACTCGACACCGCGGCGTGGCAGCTTCCCGGGATGCTGGAGACCTTCTTCTACCACCGCTGCCACTGGCACGACTGGGCCGCTACCCAGCACACTGCCCTGGCGGCTGCCCAGCGCCTCGGCGATCAGTACGCGCAGGCCCATGCCAGCCGCGGCATCGCCAGCGCCCAGATCGAGCTGGGCTGCTATGACAGCGCCCATGATTACCTGGACCGGGCCCTGCGCCTGCACGAGGAAGCAGGCGACCTGCCCGGCCAGGCTCGCATCCACCTGGACTTCGCCAGGGCCCTCGACTACCAGGGACGCTACCGCGAGGCGCTTGCCCGCAGCCAGCAAGGCCTGAGCCTGGCGCGGGCAGCCGGCGATCGGGCGAGGTCGACGCATGCCGACGCCCTCAACCACACCGGCTGGTACCTGGCCAAGGTCGGCAGGTACCAGGAAGCGATCGGCTTCTGCGAGCAGGCCCTGGCCATGCACCGCCAGCTCGGCGACAACCAAAGCGAGCCCGCCGCGCTCGACAGCCTGGCCTACGCTCACCGCCACCTCGGCCACCACGCTGAGGCCGCGACGTACTACCGCCGCGCTGTCGACCTGTTCGCCGACCTCGGCTCCCTCTACCACAAGGCCGAAACCCTCACCTACGCCGGGGACGCCCACCACGACGGCGGCGACACACCAGCCGCCCGCGACGCCTGGACACAGGCCCTGGCCATCCTCCAGGACCTGCACCACCCCGACGCCGAACAGGTTCGCGCCAAGCTGTACCGGCCGGCATAGCGCGCGCGGTTCAGCACTGCGTGAAAGAGGGGCTGCAGCGCGCGCCTGATGGCGCTGAGGTGGTTCGGCTCATCGATGCACGCGTTGTAGGCCGGGCACGGGCGGCCCCAGCGGGGCTCCAGTAGCAGCTGGTTGGCGAGCACGGCGGGCGTGTGCTTGCCCTGTATGCCCGCCGCGATCAGATGGTCCACTGGCGCAACCACGATCGTGGAAGAAACATCAGCCGGCCGCGATCGGCGACGCCTGCCAGGTATGGCCGCCGTCGGCCGTGACGAATACCTCGCCCAGGCTGCTATCGGCGGGCACGGCCACGCCCTGAGTCGAGGTCGTCATGCCCACGTAGCTGAAGCCGCCGGCCGGTCCCTGGCCGCTGAAGCTCGCGGGCTGCCAGTTCCTCCCGCCGTCGGGTGAGTAGTCGATGCCCGCGGTGGTCGCGAGGATCACCAGTCCGCCGCTGGAAGCGGCGACCGAGGTGACAGACCCGGGGTCCGGCGCTACTCCGGCCTGCTGCCAGTGCGCGCCGTCCGTTGAGGCGAATATCGTCTTGGTCTGCGAGCCGCCCGCGCCGGCCGGGCCGTCACAGCTCAGCGCCAGCTGAGGCTCGGCGGCCGCCCCCGAAGCGAGCTGGACGCCGGCGGGCTGGCCGTTTGCCAGCGTGGCGCCAACCTGGCACGAGGTCGGGATATGGCCAATCGCTTTCCACGGCCCCTCGACCAGCGGGCCGCTGAGCAGCTCGCCGGATGGCGCAAGCACATAGCCTGTCCCGGCGTTGGGGTCGGCTGCCGTGCCGGACGCGAGGACCAGGCTCGCGGCGGCTGGATGCCCGGCGCCGCCGGTCATCGCGGCGTACTCGCGGGGGACTGCCACGCTCTGCCATGCGCCGCCGATGGCAGAGGAGTACAGCGAGAAGCTCGTGCAGTCGGCTGCGTAGCCGCTGCCGCCGCAGTTGGCGAACAGCGCGAAGGCGCGCGCGCCTGCCGTCTCCAGGGCAATGACCCGCAGCCCGGCGGGGCTCTGGTTAGTCCAGCTCGCCCCGCCGTCGGCGGTGGCATAGAGCGCCGGGCCGAATGCCCAGCCGTACTGGAGATTCAGGTAACGCAGCTGGCTCACGCCGGTCGATCCCGCGGGGGCGCCGGCGACCGGCGCGCTGACCCCGTACCAGCTCTGGCCGTAGTCAGAGGTGCCCGCTATGGATGTGCAGTCGGCGGGGATGGGGGCGCAGTGGCCCGCGACGCCCGCCTGGCCGATGACAGCCCCGATGCCGCGGCCGATCTCGGTGATCGAGGTGGGCCGAAAGTGGGCCTGCGCCAGGGTGCCGGAGGTCGTGGGGGACAGCGATGAACTGGCGGCGGGCACCGGCGTGGCCGACCGAGAGGATGGAGTCCCGCGGCCCGACCTCGGGCTGGCGGTCGGCGTGGGAGAAGAAGACGGCGGCTGGCCGACCGCGACGGCCTGCCCGTTGGGCCTGCTGCTGCCCTGTAGCACCGTGGATGCCACTCGGGGCACCGCCACGACGGCGACGATCACGACGACCGCCCCCGCAGCGGACATGATCACCTGAGTCCGCTTGCGGCGGTGGGCGCGCTTGCTGATCCGCTCGAAGGTCCCTGGCGGCGGCGCGAGCGGTTCGACCTCGCTGCTCAGCCAGGCATCGATCTTGTCGCGTGGATTACTCACCAGTGTCTCCCAGCGCGGACTTCAGGCGCGCTCGCGCGTGATAGAGGTCCGCCTTGACTGTTCCCTCCGGCCGTTGGAGCAGTACGGCGACCTCGCGGACTCCCATGCCGGCGTAGTAGTGCAGGAGGAATGCGCTGCGCAGCCGGGACGGCAGCGCCTCGATCAGGGCACGCACGTCCACGTCCTGCGCCGGGTAGTAGGCAGAGTCGGCCGGGGCAGCAGTCATCGTCCTGATGGCACGCCGCTCGCGGCCCATCTTGCGCCAGTGGTCCCTGACCAGGTTCGTGGCGATCATGTAGAGATAGCTCTGCGGATTGTCTAGCGCTGACCACCGGGCCAGCAGGCGGGTGAACGCCTCCGAGGCGATCTCGTGCGCGGTGTCATCGTCGTCTACGAGGCGGCGGACCCAGCCCGCCAGCCTCGGGTAGCAAGCGTTGAAAAGATCCTCAGCCGCCTCACGATCGGCACTGCGGAGCCTGGCCACTGAGCTCCCTTGCCTGGCCGTCGGCACCGAGAGCGCAGCCCACGGGGCCGGCACGGTGGCGACCTCACCGACGACCGCCGTGCGGCCCGTGTCACCTGCGCGATAACCCATTCGTTGTACCACACATTCGGCGCGTCACGGAGCTGATGCCCAGGGCCGCGCGTGGGCCGGGCACCTCCTAAGACGACGCAGGCCCGCCTATGGTTGGGCCAGATGCGGCATACACTGGAAAGCAGTTAGTAGGACGTCCTACTAAATGGCCATCGCGCGCGGGCGCGGGAGGAACATCATGGACGCGCAGGACACGGCGGGCAGGCAGGACACGGCGGGCACGCAGGACACGGCGGCCACGCAGGACACGGCGGCCACGCAGGACACGGCTGACCACGGACGAGGGCGCTGGCAGCGACGGTATGACGCCGCGAGGATCCGGGATGCGGACTTCACCACGCTGTCTGGCATCGCCGTCGATCCCGTCTACGGGCCGCCGGCCGGTGCCGTGGTCCCGGACTTCGCCCGCATCGGGTGGCCGGGCGAGTACCCGTTCACCCGCGGGCTCTACCCGGCCGGCTACCGGGGGAGAGCCTGGACCATTCGCCAGTTCTCCGGATTCGGCAACGCGGTGCAGACCAACGAGCGGTACAAGATGCTGCTGCGCGGCGGCGGCGGCGGGCTGTCGGTCGCCTTCGACATGCCGACCCTGATGGGCCGCGACTCCGACGATCCCCGCTCCCTCGGCGAGGTGGGGCACTGCGGGGTCGCCATCGACTCGGCGGCCGACATGGATCTGCTGTTCGGCGGCATCCCGCTCGCCGACACCACCACGTCGATGACGATCAGCGGCCCGGCGGTCCCGGTGTTCTGCATGTACCTGGCCGCCGCGCGGCGCCAGGGAGCTGACATCGGGGCCCTGAACGGCACGCTGCAGACCGACATCTTCAAGGAGTACATCGCGCAGAAGGAATGGCTTTTCCCGCCGGAGCCGCACCTGCGGCTGATCGGCGACCTGATGGAGTACTGCGCGGCCCACATTCCCGACTACAAGCCGCTGTCGGTCTCCGGCTATCACATCAGGGAAGCGGGGTCCACGGCGGCGCAGGAACTGGCGTTCACGCTCGCGGACGGCTTCGGATACGTGGAGCTCGGCCTTTCCCGCGGCCTGGACATCGAGACATTCGCGCCCGGCCTGTCGTTCTTCTTCGACGCGCATATCGACTTCTTCGAGGAGATCGCCAAGTTCCGTGCCGCCCGCCGGATCTGGGCCCGCTGGATGCGGGACACCTACGGCGCGAAGACCGAGCGGGCCCAGTGGCTGCGGTTCCACACCCAGACCGCCGGGGTCTCGCTGACGGCCCAGCAGCCGGACAACAACGTGGTGCGCACGGCGGTCGAGGCGCTGGCGGCTGTGCTCGGCGGCACCAACTCGCTGCATACCAACGCCCTCGATGAGGTGCTGGCGCTGCCCAGCGAGAAGGCAGCCGAGATCGCGCTGCGGACTCAGCAGGTGATCATGGAGGAGACCGGCGTGGCCAACGTTGCCGACCCGCTCGGCGGCTCGTGGTACGTGGAGGCGCTCACCGACGCTCTGGAGGCCGAGGCGGAGGAGATCTTCGCCAAGGTCCGCGGGATGAGCGCGGACGGCTCGATGACCTCGGGGATCCTGCGCGGGATCGAGGAAGGCTGGTTCATGGCGGAGACCGCCGAGGCGGCCTTCTCTTACCAGCAGAAGCTGGAAAAGGGCGAGAAACGGGTCGTCGGCGTTAACTGCCACACCGAGACAGTAGAGAAGCCGATGGAAATCCTGCGCGTCAGCCATGAGGTGGAGGTCGACCAGGTGCGGGAGCTGGCCGGGCGCCGGCGGGCACGCGATCAGGAGGCGGTCGATGCGGCGCTGGCCGCGATGCTGGCGGCGGCGAGATCCGGTGCCAACATGGTCCCGCCCATGATCGATGCGGCCAGCGCCGAGGCGACGCTCGGGGAGATCTGCGGCGCTCTGCGGGACGAGTGGGGCGGGTACTTCGAGGCCCCGGCGTTCTGAGACGTCCCGGCGCCCGCCCTGCGGGTACCGGCCGGCTCGACCCGTGTCTGGGCGGTGCCCGGGATACGGCAGGATGGTGTCATGCAGCAGGCGCGGGATTTCTCTCTTCACGGCGCCGTTGACCTGGGCGCCCGGCAAGCCGCAGCGCAGCGCAGGCAGCAGGTGTCCAAATCTTCGGCTGACGGCGAGCAGGACGGCTCGGTGGCGGTGAACGTCATCGATGTCACGGACGAGACCTTCAACGCCGAGGTGGCCGAGCGATCGCGCAGCGTGCCCGTGATCCTCGACCTGTGGGCCGAGTGGTGCGGGCCGTGCAAGCAGCTGAGCCCGGTGCTCGAGAAGCTCGCCGTCGAGGCGGATGGCGCCTGGGTCCTGGCCAAGGTGGACGTGGACGCCAATCCGCAGCTGAGCGCGGCGCTTCAGGTGCAGAGTATCCCGATGGTCGTGGCGGTGGTCGGCGGGCAGATCGTGGACGGCTTCATGGGCGCGATGCCTGAATCGCACGTCCGGCAATGGCTCGGCCAGATCATGCAGGCGGCCGAGCAGCTTGGCCTTCCCGCGCGGGCGCCCGGCGCTGAGGGCGCGGAGGCGGGGGAGCCTGGCCCCGAGCAGGCCGCGGAAGGACCTATGCCCGGAGCCCGCCCGCCGGGCCAGCCTGGCCCCGGCGGCCCCGGCGGCCCCGGCCGCCCCGGCGGCCCCGGCGGCCCCGGACGTCTAGGCGGGCCGGGCGGGCCGGCGCCGGACGATTTCCTTGCTGAGCCCGGATTCAACGAGGCGCAGGACGCCATGGAGCGGGGCGATCTCGATGGCGCGGCTGCCGCCTTCGAGAAGGTGCTCGCGACATCGCCGGGGCATCCGGTCGCCACGATGGGACTTGCCCAGGTCGGGCTGATCCGGCGGGTGAACTCCTACGACCAGGCGAAGGCGCGCCAGGACGCGCTGGAGAATCCGGACGATGTGGACGCCCAGGCCAGGGCAGCGGACATCGACCTGGCGATGGGAAGGATCGACGCGGGCTTCGGCCGGCTGCTCGATACGGTCAGGCGGACCTCAGGAGACGAGCGCAACAAGGCTCGCGTGCACCTGCTGAGCCTGTTCGAGGCACTCCCGCCCAGGGATCCCCGGGTGACCAAGGCGCGTGCCACGCTGTCCAGCCTGCTGTTCTGAGTTCTGGCCTACTCATCTGCGTCACCCCGCTGAACCCGACTCCTGCGGGCCAGGGTGTCCTCCTCCAGCTCGCGGGCAGCCTGATCGTCCCCCAGCTTCCGCAGGTCGGCAGCGAGACCGGCCGCCATGGCCAGAGTGTCGGGGTGGTCTTCGCCGAGCACGCGGCGTCTGCGGGCCAGTGTGTCTTGGTTCAGCTGGCGGGCGGCCTGATGTTCCCCCAGCGCGCGCAGGTCGTTCGCGAGGTTGCTCGCAGAGTCCAGCGTTTCGGGGTGGTCTTCGCCGAGCACGCGGCGTCTGCGGGCCAGTGTGTCTTGGTTCAGCTGGCGGGCGGCCTGATGTTCCCCCAGCGCGCACAGGTCGATCGCGAGGTTGCTGGCGGAGGTCAGGGTGTCGGGGTGGTCTTCGCCGAGCAGCCGCTGCCTGCGGGCCAGGGTGTCCTCGTCCAGCTCGCGGGCGCCCTGGTCTTCCCCAACCGCGCGCAGGCTATCGGCGAGGTTGTTCGCCGAAACCAGTGCGTCGTACTGGTCCTCGCCGAGCAGTCGCTGCCTGCGGGCCAGAATGTCCTCGTTCAGCCGCCGTGCCTCGGGGTAGCGGCCCATGCTGCCGAACGAACTCGCGAGGCTATTCGCTGCCCAGAGCGTGTGATGGTCGTCACTGCCCAGTTGCCGTGTCCATTGCTGGTACAGGTGCCTGGACAGGTCATGGCAACCGCGGGTATCACCGCGCATGAGCAGGTACCAGGTGGCGTTGCAGGCGAGGGCGCGGAGATCAGGGTCGCTGCTGACCGCCGGATCGATAGCCAGGATGTGCGGCAGCAGCTGCGCCCAGCCAGGCCACGCGGCCGGGTCGGCTGGGTCGCCCAGGTCGCTGGCGGCCAGGATCTTCTCCGCCAGTGCCCGGGTCGCTGCGGCTCGCTCGGGGGTGAGGCGGTCCCGCAGGATGGCCTGGGTGAGGCGGTGCATCTGCAGTGCCTGCTGGTCGATCCTGGCCAGCGAGCTTCGGCCCAGCGCGGCCAGCAGTTTCCGCCAGGCCAGCACGTCGGCGGCAGCCGCGCCCAGCGGCTGTGGCAGCTGGTCAGCGGCAGCGGTGAACAGGGCGAGCGGGATCGGCTCGGCTGCGAGGAAAGCACATATCTCGGCCAGTGCGGGCGCGCCAGCATCGTCGCGGGCCAGCCGCTCCATCGTGAGCTGCGTAGCTCCGGCGAGTGACGTGGGATACGACATCAATGGTCCCTGGTCCAGGATGTGTGCCGCGCGGCGCTGCACCAGGTCCAGGTACTCGGCGGCGGGCATGCCGGAATCGGCCAGGTAGCTGGCCGACTGCGCGATCCCCAGCGGAAGGTCCCCGAGTTCCCCCGCCAGCTGGCCCGCCTCGGCTTCGGCCAGTCCCGGGACCCGGCTGCGCAAGACCGCAACCGATTCGGCCCTGGCGAACACACCCACCTCGACAGGGGTCGCGGCGACCTCGGTCCAACCGCTGGTGCGGGTCGTGATCAGCACATGACCGGTAGTGCCGCCGGGAAGCCACGGCGCCAGGTCCCCAGGCGCCTGGGCGTTGTCGAATACCAGCAGCCAGCGGCCGCTGGCGCGCAGCTCGGCGAGTGCTGCCTGCGCTGCAACGGGCGCCGGTGCGTCAGTGCTCGCGCACCGTAGCGGGGTGGCCAGGCCCGCGATCTGATCGAGGAGGAGCCCGGCCTGCTCCGCGGCAATCCACCACACGATGTCGTACTCGCCGGCGAACCTGTGCGCGTACTCAGTGGCCAGCTGGGTCTTGCCCACGCCCCCCATGCCGCGCAGGGCCTGCACTACCGCCCGGTCCCCGCTCAGCAAGCTTTCCCGCAACCTCACCAGCAACTTGTCCCGGCCAGTGAACCCCGGGTTGCGAGCGGGCACGTTCCACACCCGCGGCAACGTGCCCGGCAGCCGCGGGCCCGAACCGCCAATGCTGTCTGGCTGACCTGGGCGGCCATGACCTGGGGGACCCTGACCTGGGGGACCCTGACCTGGGGGACCCTGACCTGGGTAGACCGGACTCTGGCCGGGGTCGGCCGGGCTTGAAACTGCCTCCAGGAGCACCCGGCGGGCCTCCCCTTTCGCCAGCCCGAACAGGTCCCGGTACACCAGCGGCCGCAAGATCGGCGGTACCTGGTCGGCGGGCACATCCTCGATCCGTACCGGCACCAGCCGGCCCTGCCGGCCATCGGCCAATACAGCCGACCACTCATGCGTGGTGTACCGCGACGGCCTGAAGTACTCCGCCGACCACAGCGCCACGACCCGGTCGGCCCGGCCCAGCGTGTCGCTGATCTTGGTGATGAAGTTCTGACCCGCCCCCCAGTCCACATCCAGTTCAACCGAGTGGCCTGCCTCCCTGAGCTGGGAGGCCACCCACTTCGCCCAGACGTGATCAGCGCCCGCATGGCTGATGAAGAAATCGACCCGCCCCGCGCTCAAGCCATCAGCATCGTGCATCCAGTACCCCCCGCGCTGTCGCGCCCGCTGGGTTGACATGGTGCCAGCCGCCGCACCACCGGCGCCATACCACCAGGTGCCTCATCGCTCATCCGCGAGCGGCATAGCCGCGGACCGGCACGGCCGTGCCGGTTGACCAACAGGCCGCGGACCACCATGCTCACTCATGACCACAGGCGGCCCTGCGGGGGGAGAATATGACAGCAGAAAGGCCAATGAGTCCAGCCGGCGATGCCAGCGGCGACGCGCAACGCCTTTCCCGGAGCTATTCGGAGGCCTTGCAGCCGCTTGTCCGCATCGGTGTCACGGGCCATCGCGACGTGGCTGATCCGCAGGAGGCGGGCAGATCGGCGACGGAGGCACTGTGCCGTGTGCTGACCATGCTAGAGACGGCTAAGTGGCCAGTGGGCACAATATGGTCATCGGCTCCATCCGCCACGACGCTCGGCTACCGGATTGTCTCGCCGCTTGCGGAGGGAGCCGACCGTATCGTCGCCGGCCTGGCACGCAGTTCTGACGCCCGGCTGTCCTATCGCGCGCGCGAGCTCGTGGTGCCGCTGCCATTCAGGCTTGAGTACTACCGGGGGACTGATGGTCAGCCGGGAAGCGATTGCTCCAGCTCGCAATCCCAAGCCGAGTTCGATCGGCTGCGGTCAGCGGCCCTGTGGACGCGGTCGCTGCACACCCGTGTGCCCGACGGCCAGGAGCAGCGCGATGCCTGGTATTACGACGTCGGGCAGTACGTCGTTGAGCACTGTGATCTGCTCTTCGCGCTCTGGGATGGCCAGGACAACAGAAAAGAAAGCGGGAAGGAAAGCGGGACTGCCGCCATTGTCAGAGCCGCTCAGCAGCGCGGAACGCCGGTCATCTGGATCCCAGTCGCGAGGCAGTCGCAGTCCGGATCGCCGGCGCTCGCTCCTGATGACGCCGGGCCACGGCTCCTGGCCCGCCCGGCAGCGGGAACCGATGACCGCCCAGCAGCGGGAACCGATGACCTGAGCGCAGCCCTCGGCCTGTGGTCGCCGGATGACCTGAGCGCAGCCCTCGGCCTGTGGTCGCCGAAGGCGCAGGCGGCTCTCGCCGGACGCCGCGGAGTCCGGCGGCCTGCTCAGGAGTTCCTGCTGGAGAGACTGGCAAGGCTGGAGGAGGTATGTCGCTACGCGCGCACTAGCAGGCATATGCGGCGGGATATCGCGGCAGAGATGCAGGCCGCAACGGCGTCCGGCGAGGCCGTCGGCACCGTGCTGAGCTCAGTGGCAGACTGGATTATCCCGGCCTATGTGATCGCCGACGGATTGGCGAAGCGCTATCAGCGCAGGCTGAAGGTTCTGAACATCAGCGTCTACGCCGCGGCAGCAATGGCGGTGGCATTCGGGGCACTTGCGGCAATAATGTTCCCGTACAAAGGATACTGGCGGCTGTTCGTGGTCGTCGAGGCGCTCATGCTCGTGACCCTGCTCGCGGTGCAGTGGCGGGACCTCCGGAAGAAGTGCCGCGACCGATGGGTGGCGTATCGTGCGATGGGAGAGTACTTCCGCATCGGGCGCTTTCTCGCCCTTGTTTCCGCCCAGACAGAGAGGGGGCTGGAATTCGATCGCTTCGCCCGGCTGTACTCATGGTCCTCGGAGCCCAGCTCGATTCCATGGTTTGCGCCGGTCATCGGGCGTGTCTGGGATCGTAGGCCGGACCTGGCCGGGCAGCATTCCAATGTGGCATGGCTGCGCGACTACCTTATTGCCGGTTGGATCGACGGCCAGATCGGCTACCACAAGAAAAGGCGTGATGATCATCAGTGCTGGGACAAAATATTCCGGCGAATTATAAGGGTCACTCTCATCGCAACCGTCGTGATTGTGCTCCTGCACGTCGTCATGGACTACTCCCCGCATGTGCTCGGGGTGCCTAATGCTGACCTGGACGTGCTGCAGCGGTCGCTGGCTTTTGTCGTTATCGTCCTGACGAGCGTCGCGACGGCCCTCAACGGATATTCCGGGCAGCAGCGCCACAATTATCACTATACGCGCTTTACTCGCATGGTCGACGAGCTGAAGGGGATCAGAGGTTCACTAGGCGGCGCTACCACCATGGAGCAGCTGAGTATGCATGTAGGCGCGGTCCGCCGCGTGACGCTGGGCGAGACGACCAACTGGTACGAGGGGATGCAGGAACAGGAGATCGACTCCCCGTCCTGAGAGTTATCCGGGCGCGGCGGCGGCCGGCACTAGGCGTCCCGCGCTGTGCCGGTCGTCAGCGGCCCGGCGGGTCGCCAGGATCAGCGTCGGCCAGATGCTCAAGCGCGGGCAGGGCAGCGGCCAGCGCGGCCAGCTGATCCGGCGGCAGCATCAGCAGGCTCTCCCTGAGCAGGCTCGTAGTCTCCTGGCGGATTCGCTCGAGTACCGCGTGTCCTGGCTCGGTGATGGCCAGGGTGCTGGCACGGGCGTCCTCGGGGACCGCGCATCGCCGTACGTACCCGCGTTCCTCCAGGGCGCTCACGAGCCGGGTGAGCGTGGACGGTGCGATCCGCTCAGCCGCCGCGAGGTCGCCCAGGCGCAACGGGCCTGCCTTATCCACCGTGGAGAGCGCTGAGAGCTGGGTCGGCGTCAGCCCCGCCAGCTCATGCTTGCGGAGCCGGCGCGATAGCCGCGCGATCGCTATCCGCAGCCGCGCGACATCGATCGCCGAACCGGGCAGCGGCACGGGGGAGGTCTGACCGGCCTGGGCGGCATTCTCGGCCTGGGAGGTCTGACCGGCCTGGGCGGCATTCTCGGCCTGGGCGGCCTGGGCGGCATCTGCGACCGGAGCGGCGTTCGAGGCCCGGTCGTCGTTGCCGCCTGCAATCGCCATCACGGACGCGGCAGTCGTTCCCCTGGACACCCTTGAAGGGTATAGCTGCCGCGCGCGTGGTCGCCGGCGGCAACCCTAGGCTCGGCATTCTTTCCGCCTGCGCTCTGCGGTCGTCCAGCATGGAGGCGCATGATGGAGGCATGGAGGATGAGTCCCTCGGCGGCAGGCTGCTCGCGGCCACGCCGCTACTTGGTGATCCCAACTTCCGCCGGACCGTGGTCCTGATCGTGGAGGACGACGCGGAGGAAGGCACTCTCGGCGTCGTCCTGAACCGGCCGACCGAAGTCCCGGTCGGCCAGGTACTCGAGCCATGGACAGAGCTTGTCACCGGGCCGTCGGTGGTGTTCAGGGGCGGGCCGGTATCTCCGACCAGCGCGCTGGCCCTGGCCCTGGCGCGCGGCGCGGAGGAGCCGGTCGGCTGGCGCTCGCTGGCCGGGTCGCCGATGATGTCCAGGATCGGGCTCGTTGATCTCGATGTGCCGCCAGAGCTGCTGGCCGGGGGGATCACGTCGTTGCGGGTCTTCGTGGGCTATGCCGGGTGGGGCGCTGGCCAGTTGCGGGCGGAGATCGAGGAGGGCGCATGGTACGTGCTGCCCGGCGAGCCAGCGGATGCTTTCTTCGCCGAGCCGGAACGGCTCTGGCCGTCGGTGCTGCGCCGTCAGGGCGGTGAACTCGCTTTCGTCGCGACCTATCCCGATGATCCGGTGATGAACTGAGCCGGCCCCCGGGTCGCGCCAGCGGCGGCACGGTGCTCCGGGCGCCGACCGGCATGCGTAAACTCTCGTTTGTGAGTACAGAAGTTCTTCCCGGCGGTGACACCCGCCAGGAGACCGATATCCGGCCGGATCTCTCCCACGGCGACGGCGACCACGAGCGGTTCGCCCACTATGTCGTCCGGGACAAGATCGTCGACAGCCAGGTGACCGGCACGCCGATGGTCGCGTTGTGCGGCAAGGTCTGGGTGCCGAGCCGGGATCCCAAGCGCTATCCGGTGTGCCCGGAGTGCAAGGAGATCTACGAGTCGCTGCCCCAGGGCGACGACTGAGTCCCCGGCCTGAGCTCAGGCCGGGGACCCAGTGATCAGACCAGGTGCGTCGCTAACGCGCCTGGCCTTTGCCTAGCGCAGGAACCGGCCGCGCAGCTGGCTCAGCACCTTCTGGTAGCTGCGGGCTGTCGCGTTGGCGGTTGCCGACTTCGTCGGAACCGGCCGGGGGAGCGGCGCGCAGGTCTTGTCCCACTTCGCGTGCGGCTTGCGCGTGGGCAGCTTGCCCGTCTCCAGGTATCTGGCGATGGTGCGGTCCACGCAGAGGTTACCGTCCAGTGAGTCCGCGTGCGTCGTGCCGCCCGGCTCGGCGAGCAGCACCGAGTGCGGGAAGAGCCTGCGGACCTCCCGGCTGCCCTCGAACGGGGTGGCCGCGTCCAGGGTCTGATCGATCAGCAGGGCGTTCTTGATCTTTGCTCCGCTGCCGTGTGACGCCACCTTGGTGGGATGGGTCGCGGGCGCCGGCCAGTACAGGCACGGAGCGTTGAACCACGCGTTGCCCCAGGTCTCGAAGGGCGCGATGCGGTTGACCCGCCGGTTGTCCCTGCTCCACTTGGCCCAGCTCAGCGGCCACTGCACGTCAGTGCACTGGACCGCGTTATAGGCGGCGAACTCGTTGTCGTTGCCCGGGCCGTCGGTCTCCTGGTAGAGCGTGACGAGCGTCTTGCCCGCCTTGGCGTGGTGCCCGTGCGCCCAGTCGGCGAACGCCTGGCCGAGCTGCACCCAGGTCTCCTGGAAGTAGCCGGCCTCGAGGAAGGTGTCTACCCACTCATCGGGGCCCACCAGCTTGTCGATGGGGTGGCGGCGAAGCCGGTGTTCTTCGGCGCTGAACCGGTTCCTGACTGCCGTTTCGGTCGTGCCCAGGTGGAAGACCGTGTGGTACTTCGCCAGCCATCCGAACCAGATGTTGATGTTCCGGTTGAACGCGACATCCTGGTTCAGGTTGGCCTTGTACCAGACGTTGCGCGGGTCGACGTTGCTGTCCAGGACGATGCGCTTGACGTGACCGGGGAACAGCGTGGCGTACACCTGTCCCAGGTAGGTGCCGTACGAGAAGCCGTAGTACGTGATCTTGCTCTTGCCCAGGGCGGCCCGGATGCTGTCCATGTCCCTGGCGGTGTCGACCGTGGTCATGTTCTTCAGCAGCGCCGCCTGCGCCGGGCTGTGTGTCTCGCACGCCTTGTCATAGCGCCTGGTCCGGCTCAGCCAGTAGTTGAGCAGGCTCGGGGTGGAGGGGTTGTAGTTCCTGCGATCGCCGCGGAAATAGTTGGGCTCGCAGGCCAGCGCCGGGACGCTGGAGCCGACACCGCGCGGGTCAAAGCCGATCCAGTCATAATCGGCGGCCGCGGCGCCGAGGTGCTCGGCCTTGAGCGCGCCGATCAGGAAGACGTTGAGGTCCAGGCCGGACCCGCCAGGCCCGCCCGGGTTGGTCAGGATGATTCCTTTGTACTTCCGGGCGCTGGAGGTGTGCAGGATCCGGGAGACCGCGATCTGGATGGTCGGCCCGGTCGGGTCTGAGTAGTTCCGCGGAACCGGCAGCATCCCGCACTGGGCTTTGGCCTGCTTCAGGAAGGGGTCAGTGCACGGGCCCCAGGTGATGCCCCCGGCGTTCGGGACCGCGGATCTGGCTGCAGCCGCGGACCTGGCTGCCAGCGCCGGCCCGGCAGCACCGAGCCCGGCGGCACCTAGCATGCCGGCGAACATGGTTGCCGTTGCGGCGATGACCACGAGTTTTCTCACGCGATCTCCTTTGACCGGCACCCGCAGCATGATCCGACGAGTGCGACAGCACGAAGTTCCGATTGTCGCGGACCCGCGTCCGGACCAGAAGGACCGGGGGGCTACGAAGCGGTAACGGCGATCTGGACGCCAGCCTCGCGCAGGTCGGAAAGGGCGGCCCGGGTCGACTCAGCGGCGACGCCGGCGGTGAGGCCGAGCAGCACCCTGGTGGTGAATCCCATCCGCGCGGCATCAGCAGCGGTAGCCCGGACGCAGTAGTCGGTGGCAATACCGGCCACGTCGAGGCTGGTCACGCCGCGCTCGCGGAGCCAGCTCCGCAGTGACTCGCCGCCCGCGGCCGTCCCCTCGAACCCGCTGTAGGCAGCCGAGCGCGCGCCCTTGCGAAACGTCTGCTCGACCCGGCCGACATCCAGATCCGGATGAAAGTCCGCGCCGGGCGTCCCGGCCACGCAGTGCGGCGGCCAGGTCGCCGCGAAGTCGGGCGTGGCGGAGAAGTGCGCACCCGGGTCGATGTGATGGTCCTGGGTCGCCACCACATGGGCGTAGCCGCTGCCCTCGGGGCCGGCCAGGTAGATGCTGATCGCCCGCGCCACCGCGGCGCCGCCCGCGACCGCGAGCGAGCCGCCCTCGCAGAAATCGTTCTGCACGTCCACGATGACCAGCGCGCGCATGCCTAGCCGCCTTCCGGGCTGTAGCTTTCCGGGTCATGACTTTCCGGGTCATGACTTGCCGGGCCGAACACCGTCGGGATCGCCGGGTAACCGCGCGAGAGCCGCAGTGCGTGGACGGGCAGCTCCGCTTTCGCCGCCCGGTGCCGCGCGCGTGCCGCCTCGACCGGCTCCCGGCCAATGATCTCGCCACCGTGCACGAGGTGCCGCAGCAGGATCCGGTGGCCGGGGTCCGGCTCGGGCGGTGCGTCACCGATGAGCTCGGCGACGGCGGTCCCGGCCGCATCCAGCCGCCGCACGGCCCACTTGCGCCCGCCGCGGCCCGGCTTGCCCACCGAGCGCTTGGCCACCGGCCGCAGCGGCCCGGTGCCCGCGGCCGCGCCCGTGCGGGAGCCGGTGCCCGCGGTCGTGGCGGTGCCGGAGCCCGTGCCAGTGCCCGTGCCCGTGCCCGTGGCAGTGCCGGTAACGTCGGCCCGGGCGACCAGCTTGTAGACCAGCGCGGCCGTCGGCACGCCGGACCCGGTCACCAGCGACGTTCCCACGCCGTACCCGTTCACCGGCGTGGCGGCCAGTGCCGCGATGGAGTACTCGTCCAGGTCGCCGGTGAGCACGATCCTTGTCTTGTGCGCGCCGAGGGAGTCCAGCAGCGCCCGGACCTCGCGCGCAACCACCGGCAGGTCGCCGCTGTCGATCCGCACCGCGCCGAGCCCCGGGCCGGCCAGCTCGACGGCCGTCCGGACGGCCGCGGCGACGTCGTAGGTGTCCGCCAGCAGCGTCGTACCCGGGCCGAGCGCCGCCAGCTGCGCGGAGAATGCGTTCCGCTCGCTGTCGTGCAGCAGCGTGAAGGAGTGCGCGCTCGTGCCGCTCGTCGGCAGCCCGTAGTCGTGCCCGGCCCGCAAGTTCGATGTGGATGCGAACCCGGAGATGTAGGCCGCACGCGCGCTGGCCACCGCGGCGAGCTCGTGGGTGCGCCGCGAGCCCATCTCGATCAGCGGCCGGTCGCCGGCCGCGGTCACCATCCGGGACGCCGCCGAGGCGATCGCGCAGTCATGGTTGAGGATCGACAGGGCCAGCGTCTCGAGCACGACCGCCTCGGCGAATGTGCCCTCGACCACCAGGATCGGCGATCCGGGGAAATAGCAGTCGCCCTCCGCGTATCCCCACATGTCGCCGCTGAAGGAGTACGCCTGCAGGTAGCGGAGGGTGACGTCATCGGCCACGCCGGTCTCGCGCAGGAAGTCAAGCTCGGCCGGGCCGAACCGGAAGCTCCCGAGCGCGTCCAGCAGCCGTCCGGTGCCCGCGACGACGCCGTACCTCCGCCCGCTGGGCAGGTGCCGGGCGAACACCTCGAATACAGCCCGCCGCTCGGCAACTCCGCTGTGCAGCGCGCCGCGCAGCATGGTCAGCTCGTAATGGTCGGTGAGCAGCCCGGTTCCCCCGGAGAAATAGCCTCCAGGCCGCAAACGGCTCGCGGCCGGCTCGCCGGCGTCAGAAAGATCACTGGTCACGGGAGAAGCCTACGGACCGGCTGCCCCGCCAGATCCGGGCGGTCCGGCGGGCTGGCGTGATCGGTGACGAGTCCGGTCATCACGGTTCGGTAATCTTTACTGCAAGGTCGGAGTGGAACACCGGGAGGAGGTGACAGCAAGTGAGCGTGGCACCGGCAGAGGTACAGCGGCCGCAGGTCAGGCAGGACCCGGCCGTCGATACGCCGTGGATCACCATCGTGTGGAACGACCCGGTTAACCTGATGACCTACGTGACCTACGTGTTCCAGACCGTGTTCGGGTACGCGAAGCCGAAGGCGGAGAAGCTCATGCTCGACGTTCACCACAAGGGCAAGGCGGTGGTCTCCTCCGGCGCGCGGGAGGCGATGGAGCATGACGTCGAGGTACTGCACGGCTATGGCCTGTGGGCCACGGTCAGCCACGACTCGTGACCGAGGGGGAGGAGCAATTGGCAGGGTTTCGCTCCACCTTTAGTGGCGCCACCGCTCGGTTCGCTGCGCCTCAGGCCGCCATTATCCGCAGCCTGGTGGGCCAGATCGCCGAGCTTGTCGGCGGTGACGAGGGCACCGGCGCGGGCACCGGCGCGGGCACCGGCGCGGGCACCGGCACCGGCACCGGCGCGGGCACCGGCACGGGCGCGGGCGCGGGCACCGGCACGGGCGTGGGCACCGGCACCGGCGCGGACGCCGCGTTGCAGCCCGGCAGCCCCGATGACCTGGTCGCGCGACTCGGGCTGAGCCGGAGTACCGAGCTTCCCGACGACCCCGTCCTGGCCCGGCTGCTGCCCGATGCCTACCGCGATGATCCCGCGGCCTCCGGGGAGTTCCGCAAGTACACCGAGCAGGATCTGCGCTCGGGCAAGGTGGCTGCCGCCATGACGGTGCTCGAGACGCTGCCGCCGTCCGGCGGCCGGGTCCGGCTGTCGGAATCGCAAGCCCAGGCGTGGCTGCGGGCCCTGAACGATGTCCGGCTCGCCCTCAGCGTCCGCCTGGGAGTGACCGATGACTTCGACGCGCAGGTGGAGGAGATCGACGCGGACGATCCCCGTTCTGCGTATGTGTGGGTTTATCAGTGGCTGGCCTTCCTCCAGGACAGCCTCGTCGAAGCGCTGTCCTGACGCCTGCGGTTACGCTCGCATCCATGCTGACCATCAGCCGCGCGCTGCGCGCGCAGATCATCGCGCATGCCAGGAAAGATCATCCGGACGAGGCCTGCGGGGTGATCGCGGGTCCGGCCGGCACTGACCGGCCCGAGCGCTTCATCCCGATGACCAACGCCGAGCGGTCGCCGACGTTCTACCGGTTCGACTCGATGGAGCAGTTCCGGGTGTGGAGCGAGATGGACGACCGCGACGAGGAGCCCGTCGTCATCTACCATTCGCACACCTCCACCGAGGCGTTCCCGTCACGAACCGACATCTCCTATGCCAGCGAGCCGCAGGCGCACTACGTCCTGGTGTCCACCCGCGACACGGGCGGCGCGGGCGATCCGGAGTTCCGCTCGTTCCGCATCGTGGAAGGCGACGTCACGGAGGAGGAGGTCCAGATCAGCGAGGGCGATGCCGGAATGATCCGGCCGGACGGCGGGTTGGACCGCTAGAGACAGCAGGCAATGATTTGCATACCTGGAGAGTTACCGATGGCCATCGAGGTCCGCATCCCGACGATCCTGCGTAACTACACCGGCGGGGCCAAGTCAGTCGAGGGTGCCGGCGACACGCTCGCCGGGCTGTTCGCCGACCTGGAGTCGCGGCACGACGGGCTGCGCGAGCGGCTGATGGATGGCGCGGGCCTGCGCAGATTCATCAACGTGTACCTCAACGACGAGGACGTGCGCTTCCTCGGCGGGATGGACGCGCCGGTCAAGGACGGCGACACCGTGACCGTGCTGCCGGCGGTGGCCGGCGGGATGCACTGACGGGCTCGCGCTGGCCGGCGGGGCACTGACCCGGGAGCAGGCAGGAGCCTGATGCGCTACGACTCGCTGCTCGACTCCGTCGGGGGCACGCCGCTAGTCGGCCTGCCGCGGCTATCGCCTAGCCCTGACGTCCGGCTGTGGGCCAAGCTGGAGGACAGGAACCCGACCGGCTCGGTCAAGGACCGGGCGGCATTCTTCATGGTGGCCAGCGCGGAGAAGGACGGCCTGCTCAGCCCCGGTGCCACGATCCTGGAGCCCACCTCGGGCAATACCGGGATCTCGCTGGCGATGGTGGCCAGGCTGCGCGGCTACCGGCTGATCTGCGTGATGCCGGAGAACACCTCGGTCGAGCGCCGGCAGCTGCTGGAGGTGTACGGTGCCTCGGTCATCTCCTCCCCGGCGGCGGGCGGATCCAACGAGGCGGTGCGGGTGGCCAAGGAGCTGGCCGTCTCCAATCCGGACTGGGTGATGCTGTACCAGTACGGCAACGAGGCCAACTCACGCGCGCACTACGAGACAACCGGGCCTGAGCTGCTGGCCGACCTGCCGCTGATCACGCATTTCGTGGCGGGACTTGGCACGTCGGGAACGCTGATGGGCACCGGCAGGTACCTGCGCGAGCAGGTGCCGGGCGTGCAGGTGGTCGCGGCGGAACCGCGCTACGGCGAGCTGGTGTACGGGCTGCGGAACATGGACGAGGGGTTCGTGCCCGAGCTGTATGACGAGTCCGTGCTGACGAGGAGATTCTCGGTGCCCTCGGCGGACGCCCTGCGCCGGACCAGGGAGCTGCTGGAGGTCGAGGGCCTGTTCGCGGGGATCTCGTCGGGCTGCGTGCTGCACGCGGGACTCGCGCTGGCGGCCAGGGCCCAGGAGGACGGCCAGCGCGCCGACATCGCGCTCATGATCGCCGATGGCGGCTGGAAGTACCTCTCGACCGGCGCCTACGGCGGGACGCTGGAGGAAGCCGAGACGCGCCTGGAGGGCCAGCTGTGGGCGTGAGCCCGCTATGGGCGTGCAACCATGTCGTTGGCGAAGGGCGAGCTAGGCGCATGACGATCTTCGATGAGGCCACGGCGGTGCGCAGCTGCGGCGACGGGCTGTATGACGTGCTGCCCGACCAGCGGTTCGCCGTCGTGGTAGCGGGCAACTCCGCGCTGCCCGCCGTGAATGGCGGCGTGCTGATAGCGACCGTGCTGCGCGCCGTGCTGGACTCATCGCCGCACCCGTATCCCATCGCCACCAGCGCGCACTTTCTCAGGGTCGCCAAGCTGGAGCCCGCCAGTGTCCAGGTGACGTGGCTGAAGCAGGGCAAGACCGCGGCGACCGCGCGAGCGACGCTGATTCAGGATTCACTGCCGGTGCTGGAGGTCACGGTCACCACGGGAACGCTGCCTGCCGCCGGCGCGGATGACGGGAAGCGCGCGGATGGCGCGGAGCGCGCGGATGGCGCGGATGGCGCGGAGCTGAGCTGGACCGGCGCGGCGCCGGCTTTCCCGCCGATCGAGCAGTGCGTGGACCTGGGACCCTGGCCGGGAACGGTGGGCGTAGACGGCAGCAAGGGGTATGCCGCCCAGGTGCAGCTGCTGCTCGATCCGGCGACGACTGGCTGGCGGCGCGGCGATCCGGCGGGCGTGCCGGAAATGCGGGGCTACTTCGGGCTGCGCGAGGGCAGGGATCCTGACGCCTACCTGCTGGCGCTGGCGGTGGACGGGCTGCCGCCGGTCGTTTTCGGGCTGGGCGTGACTGGCTGGTCGCCGACGGTGGAGCTCACCTGGAATATGCGCGGGGTGCCCTCGCCGGGTCCGCTGCGGGTTGCGACCCGGTGCCGTCATGTCGGCGGCAGCTGGTTCGACGAGGAAGCTGAGGTGTGGGACGCCTCTGGGCAGCTGGTGGCGCAGAGCCGGCAGATGGCGCGGGTAGGGCGGGGAAAGCTCCGCGGCCCGGTCAACGGACCGACCAGAGTGCGCGGGCAGCTCACACGGGACGGCTAGGCCGGCCTTTCGGCAGGACGGCGGCGCCTTGCGGGTTCAGAGGGGCCAGCGTGGCGGTGAGTCCGGTGAGGAGGATGTCGAGGCCGCGTTCGAGTTCGGCGGCTCCGTCGTAGGAGGCTAGGACGGAGGCGAGGCTGCGCAGTAGCGGGAATTCGCCGATCGGCAGGCGGTGCAGTCCCAGCCGGAGCAGGTCGTCGGTCTCGTCGGGTTTTTCGACGAGTTCCTGCAGCTCGTTGAGCACGTGGCCGTGCAGGAAGCCGAACAGGGCCCGGTAGATGTGCAGGGCATCGGGTCCGCTGAATCCGGCACGGGTGAGCAGCGTGAGGACGTCCTCGAGCGGGCGCAGGGTGCCTTGCGGGCGGAGCGCGAGCGGCGTGGCCAGGGGCCGGGTGACCAGCAGCGGCACGACGTGCGGGTGGGCCAGCGCCAGCGCGCGGTAGTCGCGGGCGACGGCGCGCAGCTGGGCCGCCCAGTCGGGGTCGAATGGGTCTACTTTGAGCTGGGCGAGTACAGTCTCGGCGATGCCGTCGAGCAGGGCTGCCTTGTTCGGCGCGTGCCGGTAGACGATCATCGGGTCCCGGTCCAGGGCGCGGGCGAGACGCCGTATGGACAGCGCGTCGGCTCCGTGGCGGTCGATGATTTCCAGGGCGGCTGCGAGCACCACGCCCCGCGTGACCTTGCCCGTCCCGCCGGTCCCGCCCGTCCCGCCGGTGCCGACGTCGCGGGTAGCGCGGTCAGCCGGCATCGGGGTCATCGCAGCGAACCTTCCCTCCTGTGGCCGGGCCCAATGATCACCGGCCTTCAGCGCGGACCTACGGTGACGACATGTGCTTGGGCTACGGCATCCACTGTAATTGACACCGCGCAAGTCGCCGGCGCCCGCCGTGATCGTCATCGCCTGTGCGGGAGGCATGAACGCCCGGGCGGGAATCCGCGGCCTGGTGCGCGCGCGTCCTCAGGGGCTCGGCGCTGCTGGCCTATAGCCGACCGCGAGCCCGCTGTCCGGGTCGAAGAAGTGCAGGTTGTGAGTATCCAGCTTGAGCTCGATCGGGTCGCCAGCGCGGGCATGGCTGCGGGCGCTCACCCGCGCCGTCCACAGCGACTTGCCCTCGAAAAGCGGGATCGCGGCTTCGTCGTCCTCCTGGTGTCCGGCAAGGCCCGCGGCGTCCTTGTGCTCGACGGGCGGCGCGTCGATGCCGAAGATCACGTGTATCTCGCTGCCGAGTGCCTCGGTAACGTGGGCTACGACGGGCATCGTGGTCCACGATGTATCGGCCAGGCTGGCATCCTCGAAATCGGACGGCCGGATTCCGAGGATCACCTCGCGGTCGAAGTATGCCTTGATCTCCGGCTTGGCGTGCATCACCTCCTCGGGGATGGGCAGCCGGTATCCGGCGAATGTGAGCGCTGCCCCGGCTTCGTCGCTGACTACCTTGGCGGTGACGATATTCATCGAGGGCGAGCCGATGAAGCTGCCGACGAACAGGTTGACCGGGTGGTCGAATAGGTTCTTCGGCGTGTCGACCTGCTGCAGCACGCCATCGCGGAGCACGCAGACCCGGTCTCCGAGCGTCATCGCCTCGACCTGATCGTGGGTGACGTACACGGTGGTTACATGGAGCCGCTCGTGCAGTTGCGCCAGGGATGCCCGCATGCCCACGCGAAGCTTGGCGTCGAGGTTCGACAGCGGCTCGTCCATGAGGAACGCCTGCGGTTCCCGAACTATTGCCCTGCCCATCGCCACGCGCTGGCGCTGTCCGCCCGACAGCGCCGCCGGTTTCCGCGGGAGGTACTGTTCCAGACCCAGAATCTTGGCCGCATCGTGGATGCGCCGGCTGATCTCGTCCTTAGATGTCTTGCGCATCCGCAGGCCGAACGCCAGGTTCTGGGCCACGGTCATGTGCGGGTAGAGGGCGTAGTTCTGGAAAACCATCGCGATGTCGCGATCCTTGGGCGGCAAGTCGTTCACTACCCGGCCGCCGATCCGGATGGTTCCGCGGCTGATCTCCTCCAGTCCTGCGATCATCCGCAGGGCGGTTGACTTTCCGCACCCGGAAGGGCCGACCAGGACTATGAACTCGCCGTCACGGATCTCCAGGCTCAGCTTTCTCACGGCGGTCACGCCGCCGGCATATACCTTGTCGACTTGATCCAGCGTAATCCGGGCCATTGCTCTTCCTTGTCTTTCCGTACTCCGGTCAGCGTGCGGGTCGTGCCTAGCGCTGGGCGATGGCGAATCCGCCCGGTGGCACCTGCACGGTCATGGTCGAGCCCGTGCTGAGGGTGACGCGCCATTGCCGTCCGTGACTGTCGTAGCTCGTAGCGACCGTGCGGCCGGTGCCGGGCAGCTGGACCGTGCGCGCGGCTTGGGTGCCGGCCTCGCTGTTGAGCAGAGCGACGCTGTGCCCGTTGCCCGTGGTGACCAGGACTGCGATCAGCGGCGTCAGCAGGACAGCGTCGAGCTGTCCCGCGCCCCCGCGCGTGGTGGCGGTCAGCTGGACCACGCCCGCGGGCAGCACTCCGGGCAGGGTGACCGGCAGCAGCGCAGCCGGGACGGGCGAGACGCCCTGGGCACCGCCGCCGCCGTAAGGGACGGCACCGAGGCGCTCGGTGCCCGCCGCGAAGTCGCTAATGGCGCCGGGTCCGGGGACGCGGTTGACGATGGCTTGCACCAGGCGGGGCTGGTCGTCCCCCCGGATGGTCCAGGACAGGGTGCTGCCGGTGGCCAGCTGGACGTAGGCGCCGCCGCTCCACTGCGATTCGCCGGTATTTACCGGGTTGGCGGGCACGACTGCCGCGGGCCCGGTCAGGCTGGCCGCCTCGGCCTCGATGGTTTGCTGGCCGTCCCGGAACTCAGCGTGCGCGCTGGCGAGGGCGATCGCCGCGACATCGGGATTGGCATCGAGCGCCTCCATGGCGAGCAGCCCGAAGATGGTGGATTCGGCGCCGGAGTTGAGGTTCAGGGTGCCGTCGGCGTTGACGCCGTCGTCGGTGGCTCCGGTGGCCGGATTGTAGGTCGCGGTGTCGGCTAGGTTCTGGCCGAAGAACCAGCCGGCCGCGATGCCTGCGAGCTGCCGCAGTCCGGGCGAGCGGGCGGCGCTCGCGACGGCGAGCAGGGCCAGCACGCGGGCTCCGGCGCCGTAGGCGATCTGCGAGCCGTCGACGGGCGCGGGCCCCCAGAGGTTGTCTGGCCCGGTCGCGGTCAGCAGGTGCGGGGTGAAGATGGCCGTGTCGGCCACAGCGGCCCGCAGCAGTCCCGGCTGGCGCAGCGCGGTGGCGGCGTCCGCCAGGGCGGTGGGCATCTGGGCGGCCCAGGCGTGCCACTCGGAGGGCGACGTTGCCGAGGGCAGGATCGCCCCGTAAGGCCAGGTATCCGCGGTGCCAGATCCCATGGCGGCGACACCGCCAGCAAGCTCAGCGAGTGCGGTGCGGGCGGCGCTCCCGGCCCCGGCCGAGACGAAGGCGGCCAGTCCGAGGACGGCCTCAGAACTGGCATCGGCCCCCCCGGCGATCAGCCACGCGGGCATACGGACCCCGTTGACGACCTGGTACTGCCCGTAGCTGGTCAGCACTTCCCGGTCGATCGCGCTGATCGCCAGGTCCAGGCGCTCCTTGAGGAATGCGGCGAAGGACGGGTCGGTGTCGCGGAAGTCGGCATAGCCTTCGCCGAGCGCCCAGATCGTGCGGGCGAGCCAGTACGAGGCGCCCGAGTCGGAGGGGTCCGGCGTGTCCGGGGGAGTTGCGCTGGGGGTGAGAGTGCCGTCAGGCTGCATCCACAGCACCACGTTGCCGGCGTTCGGCCCGGACGCGGTCTGCAGGTAGGTCAGCCCGCGCAGCAACTGGTAGGCCTCATCGCGGCTGTGCTGATCGCCGGAGAGCTTCCAGTGCCGCAGGTAGACGACGGCGGCGCGGGAGATGTCGTCGGCGTCGTAGGAGCCCTGCCCGTAGGTGTTGCGTACGGGGTCGTAGGTGCCGCCGCCGGTGCGCTGGTAGCCACCGCCGGCCAGGTGGTTGGCGTAGACCCAGAGCACTCCGACCGCCGGTGCGCTGCTGAGCTGGTAGGTGGTGTGGCCGGGTTGCGATGGCGGCGTCACGGTGTCCGTGAGGAAGTCCAGGTGCGCCAGGTTGGTCAGTGTCGTAGGCGTAGTCGGCTCCTGTGCTGGCGCCGTGGCGGCGGCGGCGGCCGGGGCGGTGATGATGCTGGCCGTGATCAGCAGGCCAGCGGCGGCGGCGGTCAGTCGGCGCTTCATGGTGCCTCCACGTTCGGTGGTCGGGGTACATCCGTCGCGACAGCGTGCGTCACGGTCAGCCCTTCACGCCGGAGCCGATATTGACGGACACGAAGTGCCGCTGGAACGCGATGAACAATGCGACGGCGGGGATGGCCAGCACGCACGCTCCGGCCAGGATCGCGCCGTACGGATTGGTCGCCACGCCCGACACGGTGCTGATGTAGTTGGCCAGGGCGACCGCAAGTGGCTGCAGGCTCTGCTGCTTGGTGATCAGGAACGGCCACAGGAACTCGTTCCACGGCCCGATGAAGGTCAGGAGCATCGCGGTCAGCAGCGCGGGACGGACGAGCGGGAGCGCGATGCTGGTCAGGACGCGCAGCTCGCTCGCGCCGTCGATCCGGGCGGCGTCGAACAGCTCTTTCGGCAGTTGCAGGAAGTACTGCCGGAACACGAACACGGCGGTGGAGTTGATCGCGTACGGCGCGATCATCCCGAGGTAGGAATCGCCGAGCCCGTAATTGCGCACGATGAGCACGTACAGCGGGATGATCAGCAGCTGGAATGGGACCGTCAGCACCAGCAGCATCACCGCGAACAGCAGGCTGCGGCCGCGAAACCGCAGCTGCGCCAGCGCGTATCCGGCCAGTACGCCGAATACGGCGGTGCCGAACAGTACGCCGCCGGTGAAGATGCCGGAGTTGATGAGAGCCCTGCCGAGGTCCAGCGCGGCGTTGATCTGGCTGTAGTTGTGCAGGGTGACGTTGCCCGGCTGCGGCAGCGCGCCGCCCAGTGAGGTGTTCTGCTTCTTCTGCAGCGAGCCGATGATCATGTAGTAGAAGGGGAAGAGGAACACCAGCGCGCCAAAGAGCAGCACGATCAGGCGCCACCACGGGCGCTGGCTACGCGGCTCGATCGCCGGGGCATCCTGCGGTGCGGCGATGTCGTCGGCTGCGGGGCGGGCCGTCTGAGCCGTCATGACTGTCCCCTGTCCAGCAGGTGCTGGGCGCCGGCGATCAGCAGGACGCCGATGACCAGGATGACGCCGAGCGCCGCGGCGAAGTCGGGATGATTTTGCTCGATGCCGGTCTGGTAGATCAGCAGCACCGGCGAGGTGGACTTGCCGTTCGGGCCGCCGCCGCCGGTGAGCAGGTAGGGCTCGGTGAACAGGTTCGCGCCGGTAATGATCGCCAGCAGGGTGACCAGCGTAGTCACCTGCCGGACACCAGGAACGGTCACTGACTTGAGTTTGTGCCACCGCGACGCGCCGTCGATCGACGCTGCCTCGTACAGCTCCTTCGGCACGTTCTGCAATGCGGCGAGGTACAGCAGGATGTAGAAACCGAGTCCTTTCCATGTGACGTATATCGCGACCGATGGCATCGCCCATTTCTGGTTGATCAGCCAGGACGGAACCGGCGCCAGGGGCCCGAGCGCATTGCTCACCAGGCCGCCACCGCTGAACATGAACAGCCACACCCCGACCGTCGCCACGCTGGCTGTCACGTACGGCACGTAAAAGCTGGTGCGGAAAAAGGTGCGGAACGGGATCGCCGCGTTGAGCGCGGTGGCCAGCAGCAGCGACAGCCCCACCGTGAGTGGCACGTTGATAACCAGGAAAATCAGGACGTTGAGGAGCGCCTGGCGTACCGCGGGGTCGCTGAGCACGGCCTGGTAGTTGGCGAGCCCGACGAACGGACGAGGGACGCTCACTCCGGGCGCGGCGAAGAAATAGCGGTGGAACGATATCCAGATGGCCAGGCCCAGGGGGTAGGCGAACAGCACCGCGATAAACACGGCGTACGGCGCGCCGAAGATCAGACCGATCGGCTGCCGGCCGAGCACCGCGCGCGCGAACCGCTTCATTCCGGACCCGCGCGTGTCGCCCCTGGACGTGGCCGTGCCAGGGGAGGCTAGGCTGGACATGGCTCGCCGGTCACTGCGACGAGTTGGATGCGACGAGCTGGTTGACCTTCGCGGCAGCTGCGGCCAGTGCCTTGCCGGGACTCTCCTGCCCGAAGATGACCGACTTCGACCAGTCATCGCGGAAGGTCTGCCAGACCTCGATCGAGTTCGCGACGTTGGGCACCTCGATCACGTGGGATGCCTCCGCGGCGAACTGCTTGTAGGACGGGTTTGCCGTGAAGTAGGGCGCGTACAGCTGCTGGATCCCCTGCCGCATCGGCATCTGCCCGGTCATGTCCAGCAGCTTGCCGTCCTGGCGGGTGCTGGTGGAATACTTCATGAAGGCCCATGCGGTTGCGCGGTTTTTACACGAGGCGTACATGGCGATGTTCTTGGCGTCGCTGAATGTCGGGACCTTGTCCCCGGAGCTGCCCTTCGTGGTCGGCACGGGCACCTCTCCCCAGTTGACCTTGCCCTTGTAAGTGGCGATGGCCCACGGCCCGACGATGGCCATCGCCGCGATGCCGCTGGCGAACGGGTCACCGGTATAGGCGCCCTTGCCGGCCAGGTTCTGGGCGTACATCTGCTGCCAGAACGCGGCGACCGCCAGGCCGGCAGCTGAGTCGAACGTGGCCTTCTTGTTCACGACCAGCTGCTTTCCGCCGCTCTCCGCCGCGTAGAGCGGGTAGAAGTCGTACCACGACTGGAAGAACTCACTCGTCGGGGCCGGGTAGATGGCGTATTTCGCCGCGCCCGAGGACACCACCTTCTTGGCGGTAGCAAGGAACTGGCTGTAGCTGCCCAGCGGCGGGTGGGTGGTGCTGATGCCGGCCTTGGCGAATATCTTCTTGTTGTAGAAGATCATGACCGGGTTCGACTTCCACGGCAGCGAGTAGTAATTGCCGTTCGGCGACTTGTACACGCTGGCACTCGGTCCGGTGCGCGTCTGGATGTAGCTGGCGCCGCCTGGGAAGTCATTGAGCGGCACCAGGCCGCCCTGATTCTCGAATGTCGGCACCGAGGCGGGAGATGTGTTGTAGATCAGGCATGGCTCGCTGCCCGCCGTGATCGCGGCACCGATGACCTCCTCCGACGACTGGCCGGCAGGGATCTGCTGGCCAGTGACCTTCTGGGTCGGGTGGCTGCTATTCCAGGAAGCGACCATCTGCTCGCCCCAGGTCACCTCCTGGGCGTTGTTGGAGTACCAGATGCTGATCGGGCCAGTAGCGCTGGCTGCGGAAGTAGCCGAGACTCCTCCTGCGCCACCACAGGCGGCCGCGCCGAAGGTCAGCGCGACGGCGGCTGCGGCTAGGGTGATCTGTGGCTTCATCTTCTTTTCCTTCTTGCTCGCGGGGGTTTCGTGCTGGGGACGGTTCGGCACGCCTTATGGACGTTCTCGATCGCGATGACCGACTTCACGGCGCCGGCCGGCCAGAGGTAGGTGACCGCGATCCGTCACTGCCAGCGCTGCGCGCGGGATGTCTCCCGCAACCCGGGACCTGGGCTACGCGACGGGCAGGTGCCGCCCGAGCAGGACCAGTGGTCGCGCGGCGATGGCCAGCACGGCGGACTGAATGCGGCCGCGGGTGCCCGGGCGCAGAGGTAAGCATGCTGCACCGTGACCAGCACCCCGGGCAGCACTGAGACGGCGGGGGAGACTCGACGGAGCATGGCGCTTTCGCGTTTCAGGAGGGACGGGCAGGAACCAGCCAGTCATTGACCTGATGGGTTTCGCGCGACCGTGGCCGTCAGCGCGTGCTACCGCGACGGTCCCGGCGGTCAGCAAGAGCAGCCCCATGATGGCGATCATGGTCATGCCTCCACGTGCTCCTGGGAACGAATCCCGATGAGCCCGCGGGGTCTCGACGTGGCCGCAGTTCGGTGCAGGGCACCAGTGAACCCCGAGTCCGACAATATGTCAATAGATGTAGATCTACACTGCTTGTCTACGACGCAGAGGCGGCAGCTGCCTAGGGTCTTCCATGAAGCCAGCGCAGCCTGCCGGCGCGGCGGCAGGCTGCGCGAGTCCGCGGGAGGCTACCGGCGCAGGATCAGCCGCTGGCCGGGGATCCCGCTGAGGCAGACAGCAAGGCCGAGCACCCCGACGTCCCGCAGGGTGAGGTCGGAGAGGCCGCCCGTGGCAGCCAGCGAGATGACGATCTCGAGCAACATCACGGCAGCGACCGCCGCCGCTGCCCGCGGCACGATGCCGGCGATGAGAGCGACGGCCAGCAGGAGCAGCACCCAGCCGTGCGCAAGGACCAGGATGACGGCCAGGTCGGACGTCGGGGACAGGACAGGCACATAGCCGGTCCACAGGCCCGGCTGGACAAGCTCGTGGCAGCCGAACCAGGCGAGCACCGCACCGAGCAGCAGCCGGGCCAGGGCGGGAGCCCAATCTGCGGCGAGCTGGCTAATCTGCTCGTGCGGAGCGGGGCCGCTCTGCTCGTGCGGAGCGGGGCCGCGTGCTCGGCTCATTGCACGATCCTGCCGTCAGCGCTGGTGACCACCAGGCCGTCATCACCCAGGCTGTAGTCGGTGTTGCCCGAGTCGTCTCCCAGAGAGGACTCCACGATGTACACACGGGCACCTCCCGGGTACGGGCGGCTCGCGGGCAGCGACTGGCCGACGACCCCCGCGGCTACGGAGAGCCCCGTTCCAAGCCGGTGAACCGAGACTTTCAGCCCTGTCAGCGCTTGCTGAGCGGCGGCGCTCGGCCGCCCTGGCCAGATCAGATAGGCAGCGTTCGCGTAAGGTTCCGAGTTCAGCAGCGGGCCCACGCCGGCCGGCGCTGACGTGCTAGGGCGGGCGGATGGCCTCGATGTCTGAGGCGCCCGCCTGTCCGGCGCTGGCTGGGAACTTGCCGCTACAGATCCCGGCGCCAGCCCTGAGCCACGCACAGACCAGCCGTGTATCGCCAGAACGAATCCGGCCACGCCGGTCGCCGCCAGCAGCGCCAGCCCCCATCGCCCCGCCGTTTCGTCCCCTAACCGCATGTCAGCTCACCGTTCCTTGGACGTTGCAGCGAGCGCCGGCCCGGCGGCCGGCGGCTGGCAGGCATCGAGTCAACGCGCGTACACCGCCGTGAAGTCCCGGCTTGACACCGAGTAATAGCGGTCGGGCGGCTGCTGCTGGTCGGGGAGCAGGTTGACCGGAGCGGGATCCGCGCCGGCGGGCTTTGGACGGTAGGACATGAACGACATCCACTCCGGATTGATGTCGAGTTGCATTGCTTCCACGCAGCCGGCCCGCCGGAGCAGGTCGGCGAGCGTCCGCACGGTCAGCGCCGGGCCGTAGACGTAGACGATCCGCCCGTCGCTGGTGATGCCGACCCCCGAGCGCCACACGTAGTACCCACCGCCTAGGGTAGCGCCCCAGCTGCTCTTGATGTTCCTGTCCACGGTCGCAGGGACTATCCCGTGGTCCACGATGGGGCGCAGATTCTGCCGCACTCCGACAACGTCCGCTGCCATGTGCAGGCCGCGGCCCCACACGCCAACGGCGAGTCGTCCGTCACGGTAGAACACCAGCGACGCGGCACCGTTGGTCAGCGTCCCTGCGGTGATGCCATTGAGGTAGAAACCGCCGTCCGACGAGTCGATCTTGAACCCGCCGTTGAACGTCGCCAGCAATCTTCTGCGCGACCTGGGCGGGATCGTTGGCGGGACGCGCCAGTTGGCCGGTCCGGGATCCTCGATGCCCGGATGCAGCCCGAACCGCAGCAGCCGCTGGTCCATCGACACCACGCCCGCGACGTAGGACGTATGCAGGCTATCGGGGCGAATGTAGGTGCCATACAGGGCAGGCACGCCACGGACGGCGCCGAGGACCCGCCAGACGCCCTCGCCGGGCAGCGGCTTGCCGACCAGCGAGGCGAGCGATGGCGGGGCATCAGGTCGGATAGATGTCGCACGCGCGTGCTTCAGCCGTCTGGCGGTCGCTGAGCGCGGACCCGTCAGCGCGAAGGACGGCTTGCCGCCCACCTTCGGAGGCTGGTAGGAGATCGATTCCCCCAGCGTGACGAGCGGGCCGAGGTAGTGGTTGCGCGCCCACTCGGCGATCCGCGACGGCACGTTGTCCGTGCCGGGTGCCGTCAGCGACTGGCCCATCGACCAGGAGAACCAGCATAGAAATATGCCGAGCGCGACCAGCACGAGCCGAGCGGCTGGCCGCGCCGACAGCCGGCGCAGGCGGCCACCGCCACGCGCATGCCGCGTCCGTGCCTCCGGCCATCGCGCAGCCAGGTCTGAGCCGCCGTGGCCGAGCCGGGACGGCCCCGCTCTGTGCATGCCGTCCTCCCCGCGCTCTTCGCCGATTGCCGCTGGCCGTTTCCGCATGGCTGAGATGCCAGAGTATGCACGGCGAGTCGTTAAGGACCAGTGACGGACAAGTTCACAACTGGTAAGGACGCCGAGGATCTGAGGTTGATCAGGGTGGCAGATGCCCCCCGTGAATGAGCTTCGCGACGCCGGCCACGTCGCCAGCGCGCCTCATCGCTGCACCTACCGAGTGCTGCCCGGCCAGATACCGGTCCAGGAAGTCGGTGGTTGTCTGTGCCACGACGGGCTCGGGCGATCCGTGGCCCTCATAAGGAGAGAGGTGGCCGCCACCGTAGAGGTCCAGATAGAAGCGCGGGCCGGTCGTGTCTGCCCGGTACATCGTCACGCTGTCCGATGGGAGGTTTATATTGTCGGCGTCGCCCTGCACGAACAGGATGGGCGGGGTTCCCTTCGGGAAGTAGTACCCTCCCATAGGCGGCCACTCCGCGCCGGCCAGGACAACAGCCGCCGCCACCTTATGGTCGAGGCAGCAGGTGTTGGCTGCGATGGCGGCCACGGTGTCGCCGCCGTCAGAGTGGCCGGCGACGGCAATGGCCGCCGGATCCACCAGGCCAGACAGCGGGCCGTGCTTTCGGCCGCTGATCGCCAGCAGCCGGCGGATGACGTAGGCCATATCGCGCGGCTGGTTCACGAGGTCAGCCTCATCTGGGCTGCTGGCCTGGCAACTGGTACGGGGGAACTCGACCGCGGCCACCACGTACCCAGCGCTCGCCCACGCGCGCAACAGGGAACTGTAGCTCCCCTCGCACTGGAGGTAGCCGGGCGCGAAGACCACCAGCGGAAACAGTCCCCGGGCGGGCCTGCCGACGGCGGCTGCCGTAGCCGGGATGACCGGGTAGCGGACCAGGGTGGGCAGGACCCGGGGCCCCACGACCCGTGCACGAGACCGATCCATAAGAACGAGAGAACGGTCGGCGACGCGGTAGCTGCCGATCGTTCCGACCGGCAGCCGTTCGACTGTCCGTGGCGAGGCGGTCCTGGCGGTGGCGGCAGATGCTGCCGCTGATCGGCTGGAGTGCCCTGGAACCGTGCCGGGCAAGCCACTGACGAGTGCGAACACGCTACCTGCGAGCGCGGCAACCGCAACAGCACCCAGAGCGACGCGCGGCCACCGGCGGGCACCACCGGCCCGGCCGTGGCGTGCCGCCTCGGCAGGTGCCTTATCACCAGCGCTCCGGTTCACGCCAGCAGGCTATCTTGCTCTGGTGAGAATCGAGGCGTGGCGCCAGACCTCACGTCTGGCGCGTTCTAGCCCGACATCAGAAATGGCCGTGTCTTGTTCTGCGTTCTTAATTAAATATTCATGAAGCCGAATTCTTAACCAGATCTGAAAAGGTTAGAGGAGTCGCGGCCTGCACTCGCGGATAAGCTGCGCATGTGAATTCGAGAAAAACATCTCCGCTTGGTTCCCGGCGCGGCCATGAAGCGGGCAGGAATTCGCTGGCCCGGTTCGCGACGCAGAACGCGGTCCGCCGCCAGCGCCGCGTCTGGTCCGGCCGGGTAGCAAGCTGGGACCAGCACGGCTCGGTCGGCCTGACTAAGGTGACCGCCGCTGTCCTCGATGCGGCCGAGGTGAAGCCGGACGCCCAGGTCGTCGACCTGGGCTGCGGGACTGGACAGGTCAGCATGCCGCTGGCACGGCGCGGCGCTCAGGTGCTGGCCGTTGACGTCAGCTCGACCATGATCCAGCACATGGTGTCGGAGGCCCGGCGGCTGGGCGTCACTGGTCTGGACGGCCTGGCCATGCCGATCGAGGAGCTTGTGCTACCTCGGGAGAGCGTCGATCTCATCGTCACCAGTTACGCCCTGCACCATCTGCGGGACGGCGACAAGGCTCGCCTGGTCTCGGCCGCTTTCTGCTGGCTTCGGCCCGGCGGGCGGCTCGTGATCGCCGACATGATGCTCGGCCGCGGGACGTCCCGCCGGGACCGGGCGATCATAAAGTCCAAGGTGGCGGCGCTGGCCAGAAAAGGCCCGGGCGGTTGGTGGCGGATCGCCAAGAACGCGGCACGTTACCTTTTGCGGGTGCAAGAGCGCCCTGTCTCGATGGATACCTGGCTCGCGATTTTGACCCGCTGCGGCTTCACCGGGGTAACTGCGACCACGATCGTGGCCGAGGCCGGGCTCGTGACAGGCTGCCGCCCTGAGCTGTCAGCGCCGCGCCTGACTCCGGCAGCCACTGCCTCCGAGCGACTACTTCGGGCCGAGGACTGCTGAGCGGTGAAACCACAGGCGGCGTGAACCCGCTGCCTGGCTGCGGACATATACAGGCTGGGAGCCCCGCAGCAAGGAGAGATGGCCTCGTTGAACGGCCGGACCGGCAACGCACCGGAAATGCGGTTGAGCACCTCGGTGTGAATCAGGTCTTCGGCCGGGTCCACCCAGAAGATCGTCGGCGCGAGGTCAGCGCCCGGTGAACGCGGGCGGCCGCTTTTCGGCGAAGGCGCGCTGGCCCTCGCGGTAGTCGTCTGACCGGAAGCAGGCCTCGATCATCGCCTCGACCCGGGCCAGATCACGCTGGTCGGGGGATCGGCCCGCCTCGCGGATCGCCGCCTTGCACGCGGCGACGGTGAGCGGCGCGTTCTGGGTGATGCTCGCGGCCAGGCTCATCACCTCCTCCCGCAGGCGCGCGGCCGGGACGACGCGGTTGACCAGGCCCATCTGAAGGGCTTCCGCCGCCGAGAACCGCCGGGCGGAGAACAGCACCTCCGACGTCCAGGCCGGGCCGATCGCCGTCATCAGGGCCGTCACTCCGGCCACGCCGTAGCCGAGGCCGAGCCGGGCGGCCGGGACGCCGAACTGGCTGTCGTCGGAGGCGATGCGGATGTCGGCTTCCAGCGCGGTGAGCAGCCCCCCGCCGATGCAGAAACCACGGATCATGGCGATGACGGGCTTCTCCAGGTCACGCCAGCAGCGACTGAGGGTCGCCCAGCCGCGGTCGTACTCGGCGCGGGAGGCGGGGGAGGTGCGCCGGTCGGCGAACTCGGAGATGTCGGCGCCCGACGCGAAGGCCTTGTCCCCGGCACCGGTGAGAACGACCACGCGGACATCCGGGTCGGCCTGCAGCGCCGCCAGCAGGCCGGGCAGCGCGCCGCGCATCTCGGCCGACAGGGCGTTGCGCTTGCCGGGGTTGTTGAAGGTCACGACGGCGACGGCGTCGGCGACACCGACAAGCAGCTTGTCGGTGCCGGCGGGGTAGCGCTCCGGCGGGCTGTCGGTGCCGGCGGGGTACCGCTCCGGCGGGCTCGATGACGTCATGCAGTCCTCTCAGATCACTCCCTGCGCGCGGAGCCGATCGATCTCCGCACGCGGGTAGCCCAATTCGGCGAGCACCTCGTCGGTGTGGGCGCCTATGTCGGCACTCGGCGTCCGAACCGTGGCCGGCCCGTCGGTCATCCGCACGGCGTTGCGCAGGATGTCCAGCCGGCCGAGGGTCGGGTGCTCCACCGGCTCGGTCATCGCCAGGTGCTCGACCTGCGGGTCGGCGAAGACCTCATCCATCCGGTAGACCGGCCCGCACGGCACCCCGGCCTGGTTGAACGCCTCGACCCATGCGGCCGTGGACCGGGCGCGCAGCTGCTCGGCGATCAGGGCGTTGAGCTCGGCTCGATTCGCCGAGCGCCTGGCGGCCGAGCTGAAGCGCGGATCACGCGGGATGCCGGGCAGGCCGATCACCTCGCACAGGTTGCGCAGCAGCCGTCCGGACGCGCCCGCGATATTGACGTATCCGTCGGCGGAGGCGAAGCAGCCCATCGGGACGCCCATCGGGTGGTGGTTGCCCGCCTGCGCGGGAACCTCGTGGTCGATGGTCCAGCGGGCCGCCTGGAAGTCCATCATCGCGATCATCGATTCCAGCAGGGAGGTCTGCACCCAGCGCCCGACCCCGGTCCGGCTGCGGTCGTGCACGGCGACCAGGACCCCGATGGCGAGGTAGAGGCCGGCGGCCAGATCCGACACCGGGATCCCGACCCGCGTCGGCTCGGTACCCGGCAGCCCGGTCACGCTCATCAGGCCGCCCATCCCCTGGGCGATCTGGTCGACGCCGCCCCGTTCGGCATAGGGGCCGTCCTGGCCGAAGCCGGAGATCGACCCGTAGACCAGACGCGGGTTCCGCGCGTGCACGGTGTCGAAGTCGAACCCCAGGCGGTTCTTGACACCGGGGCGCATGTTCTCGATCAGCACGTCGGCGGTGTCGACCAGGTGCAGCAGCACGTCGCGCGCCCCCGGTGCCTTCAGATTCAGGGACAGAGACCGCTTGTTGCGGTGCAGGTGCTGGAAGTCGCAACCGTGCCTGTTCTCCCCGGCCACACCGGGTGCGGCCGGGTCGGCCGGGTCGGCCGGCGGCTCTACGCGGATGACATCGGCCCCCCAGTCGGCGAGCTGGCGGACGCAGGTGGGACCCGCGCGGGCGATCGTGAGGTCGATGACGCGGATGTCGTCGAGCGGCAGATGCGTGGTCACGCCAGTCAGTCCGATCCATGAGGGAGCGCGGGCCGGCGCCGGCGGGTGACAGCGCCAGGGGAGCTTCTATCCGAGCCGGGGGATGACCTCCGCGGCCAGGCGCTCGGCATGCTCGGCTTGCTCGAACATTGCCGTGAACAGGATCAGCTCGGCGCCGGCCTCGGCGACCTTGCGCAGGTGGCGGGCGCAGTCGGCCGGCGTGCCCGCGATCGCGGCGGCCTCGATGTCCTGCGACCGGCGCCCGTAGAGCCGCTCTAGCTCGGTGTTGATCCGCCTGCGCGCGCGCCCGGCATCCTCGTCAACCGCGATGTAGACGCGCTTGGCGATGGGGAAATCCTCCGTTGTCTGGCCCGATTCGGCGAGCGCCTCCCGCACGACCTGGACCTGGCCGGCGAACTTGTCGGTGGGGGCGGACCCAGCGCCGAAGAATCCGCTGCCCAGCCGCACGGCACGCCGCAGCGCGGGCGGCCCGGCCCCGCCGAGCCAGATCGGCGGGAACGGCTTCTGGAACGGCTTGGGTTCCATGGCCGCCTCCTTCAGCTGCCAGAACTCCCCGTCGAAGGTGACGCGAGAATCGGTCCACAGCGCCTTCATCAGCGCCAGGCCCTCGGTGAACCACGCGACGTATCGCTGCGGGTCCACGCCGAAGGCGGCGAACTGCCGCCCCTTGCCGCCGGTCCCGACGCCGATCTCGATCCGGCCGCGGCTGAGCTGGTCCAGCGTGCTCAGGCTCTTGGCCAGATGCACCGGGCTGTGCAGAGTGGAGACGAACACCGCGCATCCCAGCCGCAGCCGCTGGGTGCACGCGGCCGCATAGGTCATGGTCTCGACCGGCCCGAGCTGCGGTGCCGGCCCCAGTACCTGCTCCTGCGTCCACGCGCTGTCGAAGCCCAGCTCCTCAGCGCGCGCGAGATAGGCTCCGAACGCCGCGGGGTCGAACTCGCCGTCGGAGTAAAACTGGGGGATCGAGATCGCGAACCGCATGCGTCGCATCGTATCCGGCGGGGCACACGCCGCCGGATACGATGCGAGACGTCACCACTGGCCGGTGATCACCGGCTCCGCGGGCCGCCGCTGGGCCGCCAGGAGGAACGATGGACATTACCCAGCTGATCCTCGATGACCATCACGAGCAGCGGCGGCTTTTTGCGATCCTGGAGCAGGTCGATAGTGCCGACTCCGGGACTCTCGGGGCGGTATGGGCACGACTGTCGGCTTTCCTCGAAGTGCACGCCGCCGCGGAGGAGGAGATCTTCTACCCCGAGCTGCTGCGGGCAGGCTTGACCGCTGCCGACACGAGCGCGGCAGCGGGCGCCGAGGAGGAGACGCTTGATGCGATCCATGACCACAACGACATCCGGGACGCTATCGCGGCGGTCGCGGGGCACCCGACCGGCAGCAGCGGCTGGCACGCGGCGGTCGCCGCGGTGAACCTGGCGAACGGCGATCACATGGCTGAGGAAGAACGCGAGGGCCTCACCGACTTCCGCCGTCGCGCCGGGCTCCAGCTACGCCACGAGCTGGCGGTGGCCTTCGTGGCCTTCGAGGCCGGGCACTTCGCGGGCGTCCCCGCAGTGGACAAGGACCCGCAAGCCTACGTGCGCGAGGCGGAGCGAAGGATCGCGGCACCGGACAGCACGGGCGCACCAGACGGGTCGCTGGGCATCGGCAGCCTGCGGGAAACGCCGATCTAGCACCCACGCGGACACCGGTTGCGCGGGCCTAGCGGTTGTTGCCGATTGTCCTGGTCTCGGCCCGCTCGCAGGCCGAGACCGCAGCACTGTGGTAGGCGAAGACTGCGGCCCGGTCCGGCGGCGTGCATGGGCCGCGGCCGGACAGGTGGACGGCGGCGACCAGGACGAGCGTCATCAGCAGGGCCGCTGGGATCAGGATGACCCGCAGCGATGACCAGAGCTCCGGCTGCGGGGCGGGTGACGAGCGAGCGGCCGTGCGGCGACGGCCAGCCGGCCGCGCTGGCCCGATCCGGTCCTCATCCGGCGGAATGCCCTCCTGCGCGGTTAGCCGGGTGAAGATGCCGAGCATCGCGGCAAGATGGGGCTCGGCCGCGCGGAGCTTGGCGGCTATGAGCTCCAGGGCACTTTGCTCGTCGGGGTGCAGGTTCATCTGGCTACTGCTCCAGTCGCTCGTACGCCAGCCTCGGCTCAGGCCACGGCGTTCGGAGTGGCGGTGATCGAGGCGGCAGCGCTGAGCCAGGCGGCGATTCGGTCGAGCAGCGCCGGTCTGGCGCCGGTTTCGGCGTGGCCGAAGCCGGGCACGATCCACAGTTCCTTCGGTTCCTGAGCGGCCGCGAATATGTGCTCTGCGTGCTCGACCGGAAAGAAGTGGTCCTTGTCCCCGTGGACGATGAGGAGCGGCACTGGCGCTATCAGCGCTGCGGCGTCGGCCGGGGGCAGCGGCACCGGGTCCCACCGGCCGTTGCTGATCCGGGTCTTCAGGAAATGCCGGGAGACAGCCCGGCCGGCCTTGTGCTCGACTGCCCAGTGCACCCGGCGCATCGCTTTGGTTCCCCGGTAATACCACCGGCCGGGTCCGCTGACCGATACCACTGCGTCAACGCCGCCCAGCAGGGCGGCGTGCCTGAGGACGATCGAGGCGCCCATCGAGAAGCCGACGGCGGCGACCCGCGCGTACCCGAGTTCCCGCGCGTAAGCGACGGCCACCGCCATGTCGCTGATCTCCCGGTCGCCCAGCGTCGACACCCCGCCGGAGCGGCCATGCCCGCGGAAGTCGAACGCCACGACGCCGCCCGCCCTGTTCAGCCGCTTTGCTATCTGCCAGACCCACGGGCGCTGCCAGCTCTGGGTGAATCCGTGCGCGAGCACGATCGCCAGGTCGCTGTGGCCGGGCAGGTGAACGGCGTCGATGGGGACGCCGTCGTCGGTCACGAGGGTCCTGGCATGGATCACTGGCTTGGTCATGTCCCTATTCTGCTGGACGGCCGGTCGTGCCGTGATCGCCATCGAGTCAGGGGCCTGCCGGGCAGGGCGCGCCGCGGCTGGTCTTTCGGCCGGAACTGCGCTGGGCCTTGATCGAGCCGATGATGACGCCGACCCCGAGCGCGCCGGCCGGAGCAAGGGTGACAAGTGCGGGCAGCTGGTACCGCCAGGAGAACTCGGACAGGTCGGATACCAGCGTGAGGGATGCTCCGGAGGTGAAGAACAGCAGGCAGGCCAGAGCGAGCTGGCGGGTCGCCGGGTCCGCCCGCCGGCGCAGCAGGGCAGCTGAGCCGACCAGGCCGGCCAGGGAGAAGACCGCCAGCAGCGGGCCGGGGGTGTAGCCACCGCCGAGCTGGTAGGAGCGCAGGAATGCGGCGACGGGCCGCCACGCGGTAGGCGTGCCGCCGCCGAATCGGCCGACCGCGGTCTTGACGATCGGCATCGTGGCATGCGACGTGTAGTACGGGAACGTCGTCTGGAACTGCCAGCGGGAGATGGGAGTGTCGCCCGGGCTGGTCGTGCGGGTCAACGCGAACAGCTTCAGCACGTCGTGCTCGTAGGCGGCGAGCACTCGCTGCGGCTGCTGGGTCAGCACCCTGCGGTTAAAGTCGGACAGCAGTCCGTCGACATAAGCACGCGGCAGGCCCGCGTAGTACGGCCGTATCGGGGAATCCGGGTCGTACTCAAGCCAGTCTGGCCCCTTGGCCTGCTGTGCCTTAGTCGGGCACATTCCCCGCTCGGCAGACGGCAGCCTGACGGTGGCGCAGTCCGCGGCTGCCCCCATCCTTCCGTAGAAGGATGTGATGCCCGTATGCGACAGGAAGAAGCCTCCGGTGAGAATGTAGGAGCCGGTGCAGTAGGCCAGGATGGGCAGGGCGCAGGCCGCGCACAGCGCAGCTGCCTTGCCGATGGCCTGGCGCCAGCCGCCGCCGGCCGCGAGCAGGTAGATCACCGCGGGCAGGATCAGGGCCTCGCCCACCTGGGCGACGGTAGCCGAGGTGCCCAGCACGATGCCGGCGGCGACGGCGCGCCGCCAGCCGGGCCTCGGCTCCCAGAGCAGGATGGCAAGGCCGGCCACGATCAGGGCCTCGAACCAGGCGCCCGGCATGATCGTCTGCTCTGTCTGCAGCTGGTAGGCGTCCAGCAGGACGGGCGCGATGGCCAGCGCGGCCAGCCAGCGGGGCACGCCGCGCCGCCACAGCAGCAGGTAAATCACCATGGCCATGGCCAGGCCAAGCAGATGCTGGATGGCGGCGACGGTGTCGAAGTTGGCCACCAGCAGGATTGCCCGCAGCGGTCCCTTGTAGCCGACAGGATCGTTACCGTGAGCGTCGTACAGGTATCTCGTGGTGTCGATATAGAACAGCGCGGGGCGGTAGGCGAGCTGGGCGAGCACCCGGAGCACTAGCCCGGCGGCCAGCAGCGCGGCGGCCAGCCAGTGCCGCCGTACGGCGGCCCTCGCCGCATGCGCTCGCTCATCCGCCTGGTGGAGGAGCCAGAAACGTACGGGCAACGCCCGTAGCGGGCCACGTTGGTCGTGCTGGCCCAAAGTCTGTTCCGCCGTCGCATGCTCCGAACTCTAGAAACCGGGCCGACGCCCGGCAGCCGGTGTGGCCGGTCTCGACGTGGGTGCCTCGCTCTGAGGGACCCCACGAGCTCATAATCGTCCTGGAATACCCTGCCCGCCGCTGGAATGCCAGAGGGCGAGGAAGACCGTGACAATCGTCAGCCATCGGGTCATCCGGTTGCGCGGAACCTGGGTCAGCGTGGCCCATGCGATCGCGGTATACCACGGAAATACCCATGGGGCGACGAGGATCCAGGCGAATGTCAGAGCGAATGGCGCCACGACCTCGCGCGGCTGATCTGAAGAGATCCGCCGATAGATGGCCCGTGCTACGACGATCATCGCGATCGGCCAGAGAAAGCTGATGACCGTTGCCATGATGGCCTTATCGACGCCCAGCGCCTCTCCCAGTACCTGGAAGAACCACCATGGCGATGGCAGCGCGACCCACTTCGACCCAGCGAAGAGCGGTTTCAGCGCATCACGGCCGTAGAAGCTGTATTGCAGGGCGACCGTCGCCAGCGACACCGCCGCGATCCGGGCGGTGCGCATCCATTCGTGCCGGCGAAGCAGCGGCCACGCGAGCCCGATCCCGATAAGCACCGCATTGATCTTTATCCCGCAAGCGAGGCCGATCAATACGCCGATCAGTACGTCGCCCCACCGGCCCGAGACACGACGCGCCACCTGGATCGAGCAGATCGCCGCCGCCGCCACGAATGTGTCGAGATGACCGCCGCTCACCAGCTGCTGGATGATGACGGGGTTCGCCGTCCAGAAGAGTGTCGCCCGCACAGGATCGTCAGAGGTCTTGAGGAGCAGCCATCCGACGCCGATGAACACCATGCCGTTGAGGATCATCAAGACCCAGATGGTGGTGGCGACGTTCGCGCCGCCGATCGATGCCGCGAATTTCTGGATCAGAGTGGCGAAGGGACCATAGACGGAAAGCTGCGTCTTCCACACCGTACCGATGACATGGGTATATGCGGAGTGATGCCCAAGCCATGCCAGCGGGCTGATCGTGTACGGATTCCTGCCCTGCGCCGCTATGCGGCCATATGCCGCATAGCTCGCGGTATCCGATGAGCCAACCGGGGTGAGGCTGACCATGACCGCGACGATGCCCGCACATACCAGCAGCAGGCGACGCGGGTCAGGGCGCCACCCTTGGCTATGCGCCCACAGCATCCCGGCGAGGCCCAGGCAGGCGAGAATGCCTCCGGTATAGAGCATCGCCATCGCGATGATGGGGTCGTGCTTCAGCGACGGCAGGAGATAGGACAGCGGCAGCTTGGTCGGCAGGGTCTCGGTGTTCGGCGCTGTCGCCCCGACGAGCATTCCCAGCAGCAGACCGGCCCCGGACACGGTGATGGCGATCCTGGGATCGGAGAGCCTGCTCCAGGCGAGCTTGCGGATCACCGTGCTCATGAGCCGCTCGATCGGACCGGTCGGACCGTGTCCTTCGATGGGACCATACGGCCCGGCCGGTGTGGCCGGTCCGGCTGGCCCGGCCGGTGCGGGCGGGCCAGCCGAGTGGGAGGACACCCGTGTCACCTGTGCCATACCTCCATCAGCGGACGTCTTCTCCCAGCGTAGGGCGGCTAACGAAGGCTGCACCCCACATTCGCCTGAATCGTGCCAGCGAGTCCCGAACCTCAGGAACCGGCGCTATCAGGCGGAGTCAATGTTCTGCGTCGAGCAGGTCCGGATCCGGGCCGAGCACGCGGACCGTCACGAACGATGATACGACGTCGATCGCGGCTCCTGGCCCTGGCACAGCGCGGACGCACGCTGCGCCGGCCGACGCTAACATCTGAGTCGAAAGACGCTACCGGCCGGGCTCAGCCCGCTCGCTGACGCTGGCCGGGGCCTTGCTCAACTGCGCCGGACGCGGTCCGGGGCCGACGACTGGTAAGGGAGGTCGTGCTGGATGCCCAGATACGCGATCCTGGAAGCGCCGTCCGCTCTCGGCCACGTCCCGGAGCACCGGGGGGTCGAACGCGCGCCTGGAGTGCTGCTGGGAGCCGGGCTGGCCGACGGTCTCGCGGCCCGCCGGGCCGGCCGGGTCGCGGCGGCCGGCTACAGCGCTGAGCGTGATCTACGGACGAAAATCATGAACCCGCGCGCGATCCGCGGCTACTCGACGTTGCTGGCCGATGCCGTGGCAGCGGTACTCGGCGACGGGGAGTTCCCGGTGGTGCTGGGCGGCGACTGCTCCATCCTGCTCGGCGCAATGCTGGCGCTTCGGCGGCGCGGGCGCTATGGGCTGCTGTACATCGACGGCGACGCCGACTTTTACCAGCCGGAGGTCAATCCGCTCAGCGGGGCGGCGTCGGCGAGCGATCTGGCGTTCGCGACCGGCCGCGGTCCTGACGTCGTCGCCGACATCGAGGGTCGGCGGCCGCTGGTTCGCGATGATGACGTGACGGTGTTCGGTTGCCGGGACGCCGCGGACCGGGAACGCCGGGGGTGCCAGCCTTTGCCGGCGGGCTTGCTCGTTGTTGACCGTGACCGGATTCGCCGGATCGGCGCGGGCGCGGCGGCCCGCGAGGCCGTGACCTATCTCACCCGCGGCGGCGGCCCGGCGGACGGGTTCTGGATCCACCTCGACGCCGACGTCTTCGACGAAACGATCATGCGGGCCGTGGACGACCCCCGGCCCGGGGGCCTGGCCTGGGATGAGGTGGTCTGCGCGCTGCGCATCGCACTGGCTTCCGGTCACGCCGTGGGCCTGCAGGTCGCGATCTACAATCCCGACTTTGATGCCGACGGCTCGAACGGCCGCGGGCTGGCCGCTGCCGTGCGCGAGGCGCTGGCCGGGTTCGCCGAAGCGTGAAATCTAGCCCGCCGTGAGCTGGACGCCGCGCACTGTTCGAGTCGCGGAAAGCAGCGGGCTGGTAGGCACTTGCGCTCAGGCCCGGCAGGCATGCGGCTCTTATCGTAAAGAAATGAGCACTCCCCTCAGGAACACGAAATGCTCCCTGCCCGTGCGCCTGGCCATCGCATGAACCCGATGACAACGCGCTCTGGCCCGTGCGCCCTATTGTCCTGACCCGCGCCGCTCTCACGGCTGCGAAGGCTCAGGGCACGCTCTTGATCTTCCAGACGAGGATGGAGCCGGCGGCGGCCACGACCGCGGTCCCGGCGAACATCGTCGGGTAGCCGCCCAGTTTCACCAGCACTCCCGAGAAGGCCGCGCCGAGAGCGGCCGGGCCGACAATGGCGATGTTGATGATGCCAAGGTCCTTGGCCCGGTCCGTGGCCGCTGGCAGCACCTGCGTGATCAGCGCCTGGTCCACGGCGAGATAGGCGCCGAACCCCGCGCCGAAGAGCACAGCCGCCACCATCGCCGCGGGCCAGGTCTCCACGAAGGTGAGCAGCACTGCCGCGGCTCCCATCAGCGCGCCCGAGATCGTGACGATCATCTTGCGCTTGCCCAGCCGGTCGGAGATGATCCCGCCGACGATCGCGGTCACGACGACGAATCCCGTGTAAATGATGATCAGGATCAGCAGGCCCTGCGCGGGATGCCGGTAGTGAACCGCGTCGCGCAGGAAGTACAGCAGGTACAGGGTCCCCATCGCGATCGCGAGCGAGGCCAGGAACCGGGTGAGCCAGGCCCAGCCGAAGTCCGGATGCTGGCGCGGGCTCAGCCAGTACGAGGACAGCAGCTTGCGCAGTGACAGCGGCGCACGCTCGGCCGGGCCCAGCGGATGATCGGGCGTGAACAGCACGAACGGCAGGGTGAGCACCAGCAGCGGAATGGCCAGCGCCAGGTAGCCGCCGGTCCGGCTGGTGAACACGTCGACGGCCAGTACCGTCCCGACCACCAGGCCGAGTGCCTGCGGCATGCCGACCCAGCCGGCCACCGTCGCGCGCTGGTTGACCGGGACATGGTCCGGGATCGCGGCACTCAGGCTCGCGTACTCGCCGTTCTGGAAGAGGCTGAACAGCACCCACAGCACGACCACGCCGAGCACGCTCGCCTGCTGGGCCATCAGCGCCAGGCTGATCGCGGCCAGCAGCGCCATGACCAGCGTCCAGCGATGCCGCCTGCCGCGCATCCGGCCGAGGCCGAAGGCGTGGGTAGTCCGGTCGGACAGGGCGCCGGCGATCGGCGTGGCCAGAGCCGACGCCACGGCGCCGAACGCGGACACGATGGCCAGAGAGACGATCTTGCCCTTCGGGTCGATCGCCTGCAGCTGCTCGGGGATCAGGACCTGCAGCGGGGTCAGCGAGGCCATCCACATCGCCAGGCTGGCCAGCCCGAGGCCGGCGATCCAGCCGCGGCGCACGTGCGTGCTGGGCTCGGCCAGCGCCAGCGAGAGCAGTGTCGGCTGTTCGGTCGTCTGGTCGGTCACTGGCGCACCTCCGCAGCCCCCCGGGTGGTCGCAAGGACGCGAGCCCGATCTGCCATCCTGCACGGATCATGCCCTTTTCCTGGCCATGTTGGTAGATGTTCGGCCTGGATGCTTCCTGGCCCGGTGGAACCCGATGGCCTGGCCAGCTCACGCACTGCTCGGGCCTCGCGCCCGCCGCCAGGGCCGCGGGCGCGTAGCCTGGATGACCGTGCGGATGACAATTGTCGGATGCTCTGGCAGCTTCCCCGGCCCGGACAGCCCGGCTTCCTGCTATCTGGTGGAGGCCGAAGGATTCCGGCTGGTGCTGGACCTCGGCAACGGGGCGCTCGGAGCGCTGCAGCGCTACACCGGGCTGTACGACATCGACGCGATCTGCCTGAGCCACCTCCATGCTGATCACTGCATCGACATGACCGGCTACTCGGTGGCTCGCACCCACCATCCCGGCGGCCCGAGACCGCGGATCCCGGTGTACGGCCCCGCCCGCACCGCCGAGCGGCTGACCCGGGCCCTCGGCCTTGACCCCGGCACGAGCATGACGGACGCCTTTGACTTCGTCACCCTCACGCCGGGGACCATCGAGATCGGGCCGCTGCGGGTCACCGTGGACCACATGAATCACCCGGTCGAGACGTTTGGCTTCCGGCTGGAGCATGCTGGCCGCTCGCTGGCCTACTCGGCCGACACCAGCGCCAGCGACCCCCTGGTCGAGCTGGCCCGCGACGCCGACGTCCTGCTGTGCGAGGCGTCGTTCCTGGATGGCCCTGGCCTGCCCGCGGGCCTGCACCTGACCGCGCGGCAGGCGGGCGAGCATGCTGCCCGGGCCGGGGCCGGTCAGCTGGTGCTGACTCACCTTGTGACCTGGAACGATCAGGCGCGCGTGCTCGAGGATGCCGCGTCAGCGTTCGGCGGGCGGCTATCCCTGGCGGCGTCCGGCCGCGACATCGTCCTTGACTAGTGGCGGCGGCGGCGAGCCAGCCAGGCCGGCTGTCCTGGCCGGAGGTACGATCCTGCCCGTACCAGGGCGACCCGCCGGGCGCCAGATGACCTCCGGCTCTGATGCGGGCGCATAAACTGCTCTCCCATGCGCGTACTCGTAACCGGCGGTGCCGGCTTCATTGGCTCACACCTGACCGACGCGCTCGTCCGCAGAGGTGACGAGGTCAGCGTGCTTGACGACCTCTCGTCCGGGCGAGTGGCCCGCCTGGATGAGCGGGCACAGCTCCACACCCTGAGCATTATCGACGCTGAGCAGATCTCGATGCTCGCACAGAAGATAAGGCCCGAGCTGATCTGCCATCTGGCCGCGCAGATCGACGTGCGGGTCTCGGTGGCGTTCCCGTCCCGCGATGCCCAGATCAACGTGGTGGGCACGGTCAATGTCCTGGAGGCGGCGCGCGCGGCCGACGCACGGGTGGTGCTCTGCTCCACCGGCGGTGCCCTGTATGGCCGGGACGCGCCCATCCCGTCGCTTGAGGACGTGCTGCCGCTGCCCGAGTCACCGTACGGGATCGCCAAGTACTGCGCCGAGCAGTACGTCGGCCTGTACAACCGGCTGCACAGCACGAGGCACGCCGTGCTGCGGTTCGCCAACGTCTACGGTCCGCGGCAGGACCCGTCCGGCGAGGCCGGAGTGGTCCCGATCTTCTGCTCCCAGGTGCTCGCCGGGAAGCGGCCGACCATCTACGGCGACGGCACCCAGACTCGCGACTATGTCTATGTCGGCGATGCCGTCGCGGCCTTCCTGGCCGTGAGCGGCAGCGACCGGCCGGGCACCTGGAACATCGGCACCGGGGTCGAGACCAGCGTCCTGGACCTGGCCGCGATCATCGGCAAGGCCGCGGGACGCCAGGTCGAGCCGGAGTTCGCCCCAGAGCGGCCTGGCGAGCTGCAGCGCAGCGCGCTGGCGGTGGAGCGGGCCGAGCGCGATCTCGGCTGGCGCCCCGCCACGTCGCTGGCCGACGGGGTGCGCTCGGTGTACCAGTGGATCGAGGCGGGCGCGCCCGACCGCGCCGGCCTGTGAGGTGCCCGCTACGCTGGCCCGCATGTCCCGACCAGACGGGCGCAGCCCCGACCAGCTGCGAGAGATAAAGATCACCAGGGGCTGGCTCGATCACGCCGAGGGATCGGTGCTCGTCGAGTTCGGCGCCACCCGCGTGCTCTGCGCCGCCAGCGTGGCCGAGGAGCTGCCGCGCTGGCGGCGGGGGAGCGGCCTTGGCTGGGTCACCGCTGAGTACGCGATGCTGCCCCGTTCCACCAATACCCGCAGCGACCGCGAGTCGGTCAAGGGCCGGCTGGGCGGCCGTACCCAGGAGATCTCCCGGCTGGTCGGCAGGTCGCTGCGCGCCTGCATCGACGCCAAGGCGCTCGGCGAGAACACGATCATCATCGACTGTGACGTACTGCAGGCCGACGGCGGCACCCGCACTGCCGCGATCACCGGCGGATATGTCGCGCTCGCCGACGCGATCGCCTGGCTGCGGGGCCGCAAACGGCTGAAGGGCGATCCGCTGGCCGCCTCCGTCGCCGCCGTCAGCGTCGGGATCATCGACGGCCAGCCCCGGCTCGACCTGTGCTACGAGGAGGACGTGATCGCCGAGACCGACATGAACGTGGTCTGCACCGGCGATGGCAGCTTCGTGGAGATCCAGGGGACGGCCGAGCGTGAGCCCTTCGGCCGTGAGCTCCTCGACGAGCTGCTCAGCCTGGCCGTGGCCGGCTGCGGTCAGCTGACCAGGCTGCAGCACGAGGCACTGTCCAAGGAATGAATTCGAAACGGCCCGCTGCCGCTCATCCGCCCCCCCGGCTAGTCCTCGCCACGGCGAATCAGCACAAGCTCGCCGAGCTGACCAGGATCCTCGCGGCAGGCCAGGTGGCGGTGGATCTTGTCGGCCTCGGGGGTTTCCCGGGCGCGCCCGACGTTCGCGAGACCGGGGTGACCTTCGCCGAGAACGCGCTGCTCAAGGCTCATGCCATCGCTGAGTTCACCGGCCTGCCCGCGGTCGCCGACGATTCAGGTATCTGCGTCGACGCGCTGAACGGGATGCCCGGCGTGCTCTCGGCCCGCTGGTCCGGCAGGCACGGGGATGACCAGGGCAACCTGCGACTGCTGCTGGCCCAGCTGGCCGACGTCCCCGAGGAGAGGCGCGGGGCGCGCTTCCAGTGCGCCGCGGCGCTCGTGCTGCCCGCGCGCCGCGAGCATGTCAGCGAGGGCGCCGTGCACGGGCGGCTGATCCGCGAGGCCAGGGGAGCAAACGGATTCGGCTACGACCCGATCTTCGTCCCGGACCGCGCCAAGCTGACGACCGCCGAGATGACCCCGGCGGCAAAGGACAAGATTAGTCACCGGGGCAAGGCGCTGCGCGCGCTGGCCCCGGTGATCGCTGCCCTGCTGGGCTAGGTGGTCGCTGCCCTGCTGGCCCCGGTGATCGCCCGGCTAGGCGCTGGCCGCGCGAAGCGCGCTTCTCGGTATGGTCGCTACCTGGCTCGCGGGCGGCACGGTGACGTGCACCGGCTGGTTGATCGCGCTGAGAACGACCGTGGTCGTGATCGGCTCGCCATTGGCGGTCTCCTCGAGCACCTGCTTCCTGATGTGGTCCTGCGCATCGATCCAGACGCTGAACCGGATGGTGCCGCTGATCGTCTTCAGCGACGGAGCCAGTTCCTTGCGCAGGTCAGGCGGCAGTGCGGCGAGCCCGGCGGACGGCACGACCAAACCCGAGTACTCAGTGGTCGCCGCGCCGTCGACAACATGAGTGCCGAGGTTGCGCACGTGCTTCGCCCCCGCGAATACCGCGGTCTGCTGAGCCGGATTGATCTTCGACAGGCTCTTGAACAGCTGGGCGAGACTGGAGTTGCCCCCGCTCAGGGCGGAGAAAGGGACCTTGAGCCACTGCTTGCCCGCCTGCTTGGCCAGCTATGAAGCTGCCGGATGGACCGGTTCGGCAACGGACCGATACGGTAAAGGCTGGCCGGCTCCAGGGCTCGCGGGTTCGGGATCAGCCGGGCTTCGGGGCGGGTCCGTCGCCCCGGGATCAGCCGGCCAGGGAGGGGAGGACGCGTGGCAGAGCACCGCCTGTCCGCTGGGGACGCAGCCCCCGACTTCACGCTGCCCGACGCGGACGGGCACGAGGTGAGCCTCGCGTCCCTGCGCGGGCAGCGGGTAATCATCTACTTCTATCCGGCCGCGATGACCCCCGGCTGTACCAAGCAAGCCTGCGATTTCCGCGACAGCAAGAGCGACCTGTCCGACGCCGGCTTCACGGTGCTCGGGATCTCACCGGATAGCCCGGCCAAGCTCGCCAAGTTCCGCGACAAGGAAGGGCTGACGTTCCCGCTGCTCTCTGACCCGGAGCGGAGCGTGCTGCAGGCCTACGGCGCATTCGGCGAGAAGATGCTGTACGGGAAGAAGTCAGTCGGGGTGATCAGGTCCACCTTCGTGGTGAGCGCCGACGGCAAGATCGAGCACGCGTACTACGGGGTCAAGGCGACGGGCCATGTCGCCAGGCTCCGCAAGGACCTGGCCGCCTGACCGAATCCGGCTCCGCCATTTTCGGCGGCCTCCGGAACGTGCTCTCGTCCAGGACAGTGACCCATCTGGGGCCGTAGCCCAATGGCAGGAGGCGCGCGGTTTAGGTCCGCGACAGTGTGGGTTCGAGTCCCACCGGCCCCACCGAGAGGTCTTCACGATCTCCGTCATCTTCATGTAGCTCGAGCGGCGCAGCCCGACGCCCAGCGATATTACGACGTCTACGCGACCTACGGGATCTCGGTATTCGCTGTGCGCAGTCTCTCGCTGGAGGACACCACCGGGCCACTCAGCCTGCGGTGTTCCCGTAGGCTGGGTCCAGGTTGGAGTATCTGGCTCCCCTGCCAAGCGCGCATCAGTCAACCTACTGCCGGGCGCTGAGCGGACCCATGGTCGTCGGTATTCGGGCCGCCCCGGTTACTATGACGGAGTGCATGCCGAGAGCCTGTCGGGGTCGAGTTCCGACGGGAGCGCCGACCGAGTGACCGGGCCGGGCGACTCCCGTAACCGTCGCCCCTCGCTCGCGTTGCTTGACGCGGCCGCCTCGAGGTGGCCCGCCAGGGAAGCCGCCGATCCGCTCGGCGCGCTTGACCCGATCGTTTCCGACGTCGAACCATCCGACGGCCGCGCCGCCCGCTCGCACCGCACCCGGCGGGCGATCGTCGATGCGATGCGGTCCTTGCACGCGGAAGGCGACCTGCGCCCGACAGCCCCTCGCGTCGCCGAGCGCGCCGGAGTGTCGCTGCGCACCGTCTGGCAGCAGTTCGCCGACATGGAGACGCTGCTGATCGAGGCGGGCAGGCGCGATCTGGAAGTCCTGCTGTCGCTGGTGCAGAAAATCGACCCGGATCAGCCGCTGGCCGTCCGGATCGGATTGTTCACCAGCCAGCGGACCCGCGTCCTGGAGGAGATGACGCCGACCTGGCGGGCGGCGCGCATCCACAAGCCGTCTTCGGAGCAGCTGCGCCGCGACACTGCGCAGATGATTGCGCGGGCGAAGTCCGAGCTCGAGACGGTGTTCGCCCGCGAGCTGAGCCAGCTCCAGGGCGACAAGCGCCAGCACCTCCTCGACGCCCTGCACACGATCAGCATCTGGGCGTTCTGGGAGTCCATGCGCACCGATCTCGCCCTTGGCCAGCGGCAGGCCCGTGAGCTCTTCAGCGCGACCTTCACCGCGCTTCTGGCAGAGGCCGGATTCCGCTAGGCCGCCACGGTCACGGGGGTCTCGACAGCCCATTTCACCGCTGACCACGCAGGCTATTGAACTTGCACCCATAGTGCGGTTATCGTGACGTCACGCCGGGGGGGACCGGGCGGACAACCGACGACCATGGCGAGGGCCGCATGAGTGCCACCACAGTAGATTCAATCCCCGGCCGCCGCCGAGGCAGCTCGTGGATCTGGCAGCGCCAGCTCTACTCGTATCCCAATACCGGGCCCCGCGCTCTGTACCTGGCCATCACGGTGCTCGCCACCATGATGCTGTACTACGAGCTCTACGTCGGCGGCTCGGTTTCCACGCTGATCCTGAGCAACCTGAACATTACCTTCAAGTTCTACGTGGTGGTCCTGGCCTTCGGGAGCCTGATCGGGGCCTTCGGATCGCTGTTCGCAGGCCTCTCTGACCGGCTGGGCCGAGCCAACCTGGTGGTCGGCGGGCTGCTTATCACCGCCATATTCACCGCATTCATACTTCCTGCCGCGACGAGCAAGTGGACCTTCAGCATCGAGGGCTTCGTGGTCGGCGTAGTCGAGGGCATCTGCCTGGTGGCCACCCCGGCGCTGATCCGCGACTTCTCCCCCCAGGTCGGCCGGGCAACGGCCATGGGCATGTGGACCAGCGGCCCGGTCGTCGGAAGCCTGATCGTCGCGGTCGTGGGCAGTGCCACCATCCCCGCCGTCGTGCACGACACGCGGTTCTGGACCCACGAGTACCGCATCTGCGGCTACGCGGGCCTTGTCGTGTTCCTGATCGCCTTTATCGGGCTGCGTGAGCTGTCCCCGCAGCTGCGGGACCAGCTTATGGTGACCATGCGCGACCGTGCATTGATCGAGATCCGCGCCAAGGGGATCGACATCGCGGCGGCGCTGCGCCAGCCGTTCCGCCAGCTGATCAAGCCCGACGTAGTGATCTCCGCCCTCGCCGTCTCGCTGATGCTGCTCATCTACTACACCGCCGTCGGGTTCGCCGTGATCTACCTGACCACCGTGTTCGGCTTCTCCATCAAGGACGCCAACGGGCTGAGCAACTGGCAGTGGGGCTTTAACGTCCTCGCGGTGATCCTGATCGGCGTTATCTCCGACAAGTTCCGGGTCCGGAAGCCGTTCATGGTGGTCGGCGGGATCGGCGCCGCGGTTATGGTCGTGGTGTTCCTCACGCAATTCGGCCACCACCCGAGCTATTACAGCCTCGCCCTGATCGTGGCGCTGCTGTCGCTCTTCCTGGGCGTGGCCTACACCCCGTGGATGGCGAGCTTCACCGAGACCGTGGAGGACCGCAACCCGGCGCTCACCGCTACCGGGCTGGCCATCTGGGGCTGGATCATCCGGATGGTGGTCTTCGTCGCGTTCCTGGTCATCCCGGCGATAGTCAACTCGGTCACTCCGCTGGTCCAGTACGGAACGACCGTGTCGGCATACGCGACCCAGTACGCGAGCCAGATCAAATTCGCCACGACGCACGCGACGATCGTCGCTACTGCCCAGAAGGACTCGACCCTGATTGCTAACTCGACGAAGTTCGCGCCCGAGCTGGCGGTCATGCAGGCCCACTCGGCGCTGTTCACCAAGCTGCTCGGGTATGGCAGTCCGTCCGCGATCCCGCCGGCCGTGCTCCGTCAGGCCGTCGCCGCGGCCGGCGGGGGCGCCACGGGAACGGGCATCCTCAACACCATCCAGGCCAACAAGGCCGCCATCGTCGGCGTGGTCGTCGCCGCGCCCCAGCTGAAGACGCTGGCGCCCTTCTCGGCGCAGCTGACGGCGCTGTCGAAGGTCCCGCCGCAGGTGTTCCCGTACCTGCAGGCCCACGCGGCCGCAGTGCAGAAGGCCGCCGCTGACACCGCCGGCCAGTGGAAGAAGTGGTTCTGGGTGTGCTTCGGCGGGATCATCTTCTTCCTGTTCAGCATCCCGCTGCTGCGGGGCCGCTGGCGGCCATCCGACGCCCGCAGAGACGAGCACGAGCACGAGGCGATGGTGGAGGCCGAGCTGGAGAAGGAGAACGTCAACGCCTGAGCAAGTTGCCGTGCCCGCACCTGCTGGCTAGCCTGCGGGCTTGTGCCGGGGCCCTGATCTCCGGGCTGGTGCTTCGCCGAGTGTCCCCGGCGAAGCACCAGCCCGGCTGCGTGGCGGGAGGCTGCATGGCGCGCCGGGACCAGTGGGCTTCGACCTCGACCTGACCTCATGCACCTGAGTGGTCGAAGGTCGAACCTCACCGGGCCTTCTGGGCGCATGCCGGAGGCTTTCGAGCGCATAATGCCTTCGGCAGGGTGAATCTGTCTGGAGGAGATGACCGCGATGAGTCGGCGGCTATTTGTGGGTGCGACGGTCTGGGCTGGTGCCGCCTGCGTTCCGCGGCAGACCTGGTTGCTCCTGGAGGGTGACCGGGTGGCGGGCGTGGGCAGTCAGGAGGAGCCGCCTCCACAGGCCGATGCGGTGGTAGAGCTGCCGGGTCGCCATGTGCTTCCAGGGTTCGTCGACGTGCATCTGCACTTAAGTCAGGCGGCCTGGTTCGCCCGCGGTACTGACGGGTGGAGTTGGCGGACGCTCGGTGAGGCGCTGCGGACGGTGCAGTTCGCGGCGGCCGCTTCGCCGCAGGCGCCGTGGCTGCTGTTTTGGAACGCCGCGCGGTGGACCTGGCCGCAGGGCAGGCTCCCGACGACCGCCGAGCTGGAAGCCGTGGCGCCCGGCCGCGCCGTGTTGATTAGCACGGTCGACATGCACCGCGGCGCGATCTCCCTGGCCGGCTTGGAGGCTGCCGGGTTGGCCGCAAGCGGTGTCCAGGCCGCTTTAGGTAACGACCTCGGCCGCGATAGGCGTGGACGGCCAACCGGTGAGCTGTGGGAGGCAGCGTTCGGGATCGCCTTGCAGCGGGCTCTGGCCGACTGCGCGGCACATGCCGAACAGAGCGGCCCAGGAACGGTGCTCGCCGCCGAGGCCGGCCGGTATCTGGCCCACGGCATCACCCACGCCCACGACCCCTACGTGGCACCAGACCGGCACGAGCAGATGCTCGCCCTTGACGGCGCGAGCCCGCTGCGGGTCTCGTGGGCGACCGGATCGAACGCCGGCATGCACTCGCGGCCGCCCGGGGCGGCCGGGGCGCCCGACGGCCCGTACGGCCAGGCGGGACGGGAGGTCAAGCTGTTCGCTGACGGCGGGGACCGGTGCGCGATCCAGCTTCCCTCCAGGGCGCTGACTGGGCTGCTTTCCGGCGCGATCCTGGAGTCGTGGCGGCTCAAAGGGGTCGGCCCCCTACGGGAGGCGCTGCGACGCAAGACGGTCGTCGGCCCCCGCCGGTTGCATACCCCCTACCTGCGCTACACCGACGCCGAGCTCGCCGACCTGGTGACTGGCTACGCCGCCGCCGACATCAGGCTCCGCATCCACGCGCTGGGCAACCTCGCCGGGGCGCAGGCCGCCCGCGTGCTGCGGCAAGTCGGCGTGGCAGAGGGCGCGGCCACTATCGACCATCTAATGCTGCTCGATCCGGCCACTGCCGACGCCGTGGCCGAAAGCGGCGCGACCGTGTCCTACCAGCCCGGATTCCTGCCCCGCTACGGCCCGATGCTGACCGGCTCACGTGCCGACCGGTACGCCACCGTGTTCGGCGGACGCCTGCTCGCCGACGCCGGATGCCCGCCGGCCATCAGCTCTGATCACCCCAGCGGCCCGCTAGATCCACTGGGCAACCTGCGCGCGGCCGTCGATCGCCAGATCGGCGACGCTCAGGCACTGCAACCAGACCAGGCCCTCACCGAACGAGAAGCCGTCCGAGCTGCCACCGTGGCCGCCGCCCGCTCGCTAGGCCTGCCCGGCGGCGGTCTCGCGGCCGGGCAGCCTGCCGACCTGGTCGTCTGCACCGGGCACCCCTTCGCGCCGGGCACACGCATCGCCCAGACCTGGATCGCCGGCGATCAGGCCTGGCCCCCACTGGCAGGAGATGAACAAGGATTATGACCGGCTCCTGGGGTTCATGTGACTCACAATGGACCCCAAGCGCCTCCGCATGTCCGCGGGCGGTCTTGCGTGGCTGCGACGGCGCCTCTGAATTGCTTGTCGCCGTGAAAGCAGCGATTGGAGCTCACCCGGTATCGAGGACCTGGAACGCTTCGGCGAGGCGTCCCTCGGGCAAGCCTGCCTGGGCAGCAGCGCGAGCCAGCCAGCCTAGGAAATCCTCGAGGCCATACTCGACCTGGCTTTCATGCGCGCTCAGCGCGGCGATCTTGCGCGGCAATGTCTGCGTGACGTCCACGTAATGGTTGGGCGCCGGGCCTTCGGCAATCCACACTTCCCGTGCTGTCCAGGCCTGGAGTCCCGCATCTGCGAGGAGTTCGGGAAACGCGAACGGGTTGCGGGCATCGGGGTAGACCGCATCTAATGCGGCGGAGCCGACCGCACGGTGATCGGGATGGCTGGTGCCTACCCGCGCGTAGTTGCGCTCAGGGGACTGGCAGACCACCCGGTCAGGGCGCACCTGCCTGATCACCCGGGCCAGGTCCTTGCGCAGGCCGAGCGTAGCTTCCACCTGGCCATCGGGATAGCCGAGGAACCGGACATCATGCACGCCGACCTGCCTGGCTGCCTCCGTCTGCTCGCCACGCCGCAGCGTCGCCACGTCGATGCGGGATGTCGACGGGTCGCTCCCGCCCGCATCGCCGTCGGTGACCACGCAGTAGGTGACCTCGATACCTGCTTCAGTCCAGCGGGCGACCGTGCCCGCGGCGCCGAAGTCCACGTCGTCAGGGTGAGCGGTAATGACCAGGATGCGGCTGATCTCGGTGTCGTCTAGCACGCTCACGATCCTATGGCCTGCGAGGCTTCCGCCCCAGGGCAGGAATTCTGCGACCCCGTTCGCCGACGGCCACAGCTTGCGTCGCCGTGACCTCGCAGTGGGTGACACACGGGGTCGGTAAGAGCACTCTCACGGCACAGCCGAGGAGCCTGACCGGTCAAGCGACGGTGGTCAGGCTCCGGGGCTCATCCAAGCGGCGCGCTGCTCAGACAGCGGCAAGGAACCGCTGGCATGCCTGGATGCAGACGCGGCACGCCTCTGCGCACTGCTGGCACTGCTCGGCGCTTTGGCCAGCGCATTCGGCCGCGCAAGCCTCGCAGACCGCAATGCATAGCTCGCAGACCTTGGCCGCCAGGTCTGACCCGCGCGAGAGGAGGTCGACACAGAGCCGACACACGGCCACACAGTCGATGCAAAGCCGACCACATTCGGCCATCGCCCCCGTGGCGCCTTCGCAGCACTGATAGTTGCAGTTCTCGCACGCCTGCGCGCACTCACTGCATGCTTCAACGCACTCGCGGTTCTTGGCACTCACCATCGTCGATACCATGCGACGTCCTCCTGGCCTTCGGTCTGTTGACGGTCTCCCGATAGCTGGACGCTATGAGCCTCCCCCGGGGCAAGGTCAATGCCAGATCCAAGATAAAATCACGGTCCGACGACGTTGGCCGCCTCTGCAGGCCATCCGCATTGGAACACCGCCACGCGCACGCCGTATCCTGCGGCCATCCACGGCAGGCTCAGGAGAACGGCTCAAGTTGCACTACCGCTGAGGGGCTTGTCAGGTCAGGTGGTCGAAGTCTCCTTGACGAACACGCGGATCAGCTCTGCGGTACGTTCCGGCTGGTCTTGGACAACATAGGTGTAGGAGTCGGGCACCGTCTCCAGGCGGGATTTCGGGAACGCCTTGGCAAGGCGCTCGGCGTGCTCGAATGGGAAGAGCCGGTCGTCGTGAGACCACACGATGAGCACGGGTTTGTCGAACGCGCCGAAATGGCGTGCCGCGGCTTGCGTGTGGTCCGGGGTCAGCCGGCGCAGCACCTTGACGAAGTCGCGCCGCGTTCCGTGGCTGGTGAGCTGTGGACGCACGAAGGAGTCGAGCACCTCCCGCTCGAACGGTCGCTTGGCGACCCAGCCGTAGGCAAGCGGCCCCTGCAGCGAAGGCCGGAAACGCATCGACTGCGCCAACAGATACGGAAGCCCGGGCACGTGCGAGGACCACCGCAGGTACCGGAGCGCCAAGGGTGGCACGTTGTCGTAGGCGTCGGAAGGCAGCAGCACGATCCGGCCCACCCTGTCGGGGTTCTCGGCCGCGATCATCTGGCAGTACGCGCCGCCGACGGTGACGCCGACAAGGGTAACGTCATTAAGGTCGAGCGCGGCGAGGAAGTCCGTCACCAGCTTCACCATGCCCGGAGGAGTGAGGTCGGCGTCGCGCCCCAGCGGGATCGAATGCGATCCGAGCGGCCAGTCGGGAGCGATGCACAGCGCATCGGCTGCGATCAGCGGTATGACCTTGTGCCATATGATGTTGTTGGTCATTAATCCGTGCACGAAGACAATCGGTGGGCCCGCTCCCGCGAGCCGATAGCGGATCACGCCTTGATCGAGGCGGATCTCCTCAATCTTGCCGTATTCGAGTGAAGCGTTCATGGGTTCTCCAGCCGTGGGGTCGACTCAGCCTGTCCTTTGGATGCGAAGCGAGTCGCTGCTGCTCGGCTGCCCTGGGGCCGGTGGCGAACGGCCGTCGGAGCTGCCCTGGATGATCTGGCAAATGACAGCCGGCTGATCCGGCTGATCCGGCTGACGGCTGGCTCGCGCAGCCAGGTGAGCCTCAGCCAGCGCGGACCGGACAGCGTATAGATCGCTGAGCACATTGTCGATCTCGGATAGGTGCGCGTCCAGCATCGCGAGCACGCGCTCACACGGGGCCTGCCCGCTACGCTGGAGCACGAGCACCTCTGCGATCTCATCGAGGTGCAGCCCGATCGTCCTGGCCTGCCGGATGAAGCGGAGGACCTCGATGTCGGCCTTGTTGAACAGCCGGTACCCCACCGCGCTACGCGGCACCGTGGGCAGCAGACCTCGCAGTTCGTATAGGCGGATTGCCTTGGCGGACAGGCCCGTCTTCCGGGCCGCCTGGCCCACGGTGTACGTCTCCTGCAGCACCGGCCCCTCCCTATCGCATCCGCATGGAATCCTAACTGCCAACATAAGGCTTGCCCCTGGGGCAAGCTCAATACGGAGTTGCGCAAATGCCAAGCCGGTGCCTGGATCCGGGCGACGCAAAGCGTAGATCATCTCGGTGAGACTCCGGTGCGTAGACCGAAGGTGTGATCGTCTCGGGCACGGGCGCCCACCGCCGGCGGTTCTACCAGGCCACTTGTCACGCGGCGGCCTTACGTGCGCGGCGTGAGGGCGACCTGGCAGGCGAACAAGTCATACCCAACGCCGCTGCGACTGCGCTACCGACTTCCGGGTGCCCGAGGTAGCGGTTCAGTTCGTGGCGCTGCGGTCCGTTGTCCACCAGCTGGTCCTCGACCCGCGGCCCGAACTGCGGTGCCAGGCTCGGCACCATGGCGACG